>ERZ773239.111-NODE-111-length-94905-cov-5.746874_pt1 | contig 94905 bp, 83 predicted proteins | sample MGYA00580521_ERZ773239 | MGnify/ENA primary metagenome ERZ773239 (study PRJEB29015, sample SAMEA2737801) | human gut metagenome | biome: human gut; feature: human-associated habitat; material: faeces | place: China | collected 2012 ... | reverse complement strand
CGCCAGTGGCGCTTGTTTAGCAACGACCGAAACGGAGTGTAGAGGCCGCGATAACCTGAGAAACTCGCGGAGCGTGTTTCTCATAGTTTGTAAAATCTGCAAGATCGGAGATTTTAATGGATCAGAGACTTTTTGATCAGGATGCTTAAATAATGTTTTAAATCATCAGGATGCTCTTCAAAACGATTGGTATCATATGCAATAAAAAAATGTGTACTGTCATAAGATTCTCTGAAACAAGGCTGCAGAGAAGTATCCGCGGCCGGAAGGAAAACACCGTTCTGGCGAACATAACAGGTGGCGGCGGTGGCCTTCTGTCGGTAAGCTTTGTCAACATAGCAGGCAATGGATCGGTGAACAGCCTGATCTTCTTTTGGAAGATAGTAGTAATCTTTGGCGGGACCCGGAAGAAAATACTTTAATTCACCCTGAAACATGGGGATGCGAAGCAGTGCGGAGGCTTTAGTTAGCGAAAGAAAGAAATATACACCAGAAGCTTGAATCGGAACCGGAACCGCTGTTTTTAAAGATAAAGTGAAAGAGCAGAAGCGGCCATCTGTTTCACAATGCTCTATGGCATCAAATTCACCTCTGAAAAACTGTGCATAAGCTATCAGGGAATAAAGGGAGAGCAGTCCGATCATATCCGCATCGTGATGGCTGATAAGCTGTGTCTGCAGTTTGTTGTCGCCGGAAAGTTCCCATGCGGTGTAGCATTTAATCAGCTCTTTTGGTGCAGTGTGCTCTGAACGATGATAATGAACAAAATGCTCGGCTGTTTCTTTTTTGATATCTGCAAAGGACAGCAGATGTTTGTAGGGTGAAAGGCTTTTCTGGATATCTAGCTGGCGGATGTTCTCAAAAAGACGATGCTCTGTGTCTGAAAAGGAATCTGAATCGCTGTAGTTTCTCCAGCGTTCTTCCAGAAAACGATATGTAAAACTATGGCCGCCATAGGTTAGAACCTGATGGTAACCGGTCAGAATCTGTTGGAAAACTTCCATCAATTTGCGTTCATCCATGCGTTTCTCTGCAAGAAGGCAGCGAAAATGCCAGCCATTGTTCTCCATCCATCCCAGGCCGATCATAAAAACAAAGGCATTGCGAGGGGAAAGACCGGTCGTTTCGATGTTCAGGAGAAGAGTGCTGTCGCCGATCTGTATATCTGATGAATAAAAAGTATCAAAAGTAAGCATAAGAGGACCTCCTGTCCGTATCTTATCACAAAATCGAACATTTGAACAGTCTCTACTGGACTGAACAGCTGTTTTGTGGTATGATGATTTCCGAAGGAGTGAAAGTCGTGATAGCATTTATTCAGGGAGAATTATGTGAAGTCGGACAAGATACGATTATTGTTGCCTGTCAGGGAATTGGATATGAAATTCAGGTGCCGGTATCTGTGGCGCAGTCGCTGCCGGATCCGGGCAGCAGAGTTAAAATATATACTTATACTTATGTAAGAGAAGATGCCTTGGGATTATTTGGTTTTCTGACCAGGGATGACCTGACTGTTTTTAAATTGCTGATTACAGTGAATGGTGTGGGGCCTAAAGCTGCATTGGCCATTTTATCCTCTATGACGGCGGATGAGCTGCGGTTTGCAATTCTGGCTGAAGATGCCAAGGCTATTTCCAAAGCGCCGGGTATCGGTCCGAAGACAGCTAAGCGTATGATTATTGAATTAAAGGATAAGCTGGATCTTGAGTCAATGATTGACAATCATGGAGATTCGTCGACATATGACGCAGGAAACGCTGAGGCAGCAGCTTCAGTTCGGGATGAAGTTATTATGGCGCTGACAGCGCTTGGTTACAGCAATACGGAGGCAGTACGTGCGGTACGTGCTGTTTCAGGAGCAGACGAGATGGACAGCGAGACTTTATTGAAGCAGGCGCTGAAGAAGATTATGGTATTTTAGGTGACGGACAATGGCAAAACGAATTATTACAACTGAGTTTGCAGAGGAAGATATAAAGATTGAGAATCACCTGCGGCCTCAGCTTCTGAAAGATTACATCGGACAGCAGAAAGTGAAAGATACTCTTTCTATTTATATTGAAGCAGCCAGACAGAGGGAAGAACCTTTAGATCATGTCCTTTTTTATGGACCGCCGGGACTGGGCAAGACGACCTTGGCTGGAATTATTGCCAATGAGATGGGTGTGAAGATGAAGGTGACGTCTGGTCCGGCTATCGAGAAGCCAGGAGAAATTGCGGCCATATTGAACAATCTGTCAGAAGGGGATGTTCTTTTTATTGATGAAATCCATCGGCTGAACAGACAGGTAGAAGAAGTCCTTTATCCGGCGATGGAGGATTTTGCCATCGATATTGTGATCGGAAAGGGTGCTGCAGCCAGATCTATTCGATTGGATCTCCCGAAATTCACACTGGTGGGTGCGACGACGAGAGCCGGCCTTTTGACAGCACCGTTGAGAGATCGTTTTGGTGTTGTCAGTCGACTGGAGTTTTATTCAACAAGGGATCTGATGACAATTATCAGAAGATCCGCGGATGTTCTGCATGTGAAGATTGATGAACGGGGAGCAGAAGAACTTGCCAGACGGTCAAGGGGGACACCGCGTCTTGCCAATCGTTTGCTGAAGCGAGTGAGGGATTATGCACAGGTTTGTCATGACGGTGTGATCACTTTGCAGGTTGCCAATGAAGCACTGGATCTTCTGGATGTAGATAAGTATGGATTGGATCAGTCAGATAGGAATATTCTCTTTACCATGATGGAGAAATTCGGCGGCGGGCCTGTGGGACTTGATACACTGGCAGCGGCGCTGGGAGAGGATTCAGGGACATTGGAGGATGTCTATGAGCCTTATTTGATCAAGAACGGCTTTATACAGCGGACGCCACGGGGAAGAGTTGTCACAGAACTCGCCAGAGTCCATTGCGGTATTCCAAAAGAGCAGCTTTAAGGAATTAAGACTTGTAATTCCGGATAATTCGTTTATAATATATGGAAGATGTCTCAAACTTTTGACCAGATGAGGCAGATGTTTGTAGTAACTGAAGATGAAGGAGGATATGGAATGGCATCAAAGACAGATGTTCAGGTTTTGCTTGGCGGCAAGGTTTATACGCTGAGCGGCTATGAGAGTGAGGAATATCTTCAGAAGATTGCATTATATATCAACAACAAGATGTCAGAGCTTAATGAGCTGCCGGGATATAAGCGTATGGGCAGTGATATGCAGAAAACTTTGCTTGAGCTTAATATGGCAGATGATTATTATAAAGCAAGAAAAAGGATCGGCGAATTGGAAACGGATCTGGAAGATAAGGATAAAGCTGAATATGATTTAAAGCATGAGCTGATCGCCGCTCAGATTCAGCTGGATGAATCATCCAGAAAGGTCGATCAGCTGAAGGATGAAATCAATGAGCTTCAGAAACAGATTGTAAAGCTTGAGGCAAAGGCAGATCAGCAGAAGGACTAAAGAGACTTTTGTGAATAATACGAGGGGTTGCTGTACGGATTCATAGTGATAAGTTGCGGCTTCCCCTCATTTGTTCTTTGCAGGACAGGAGACAGAAATGAGACAAATAGAGGTATTGGCACCGGCAGGTTCTTTTGAGACGATGAAAGCAGCCTACAAGGCGGGAGCAGATGCAGTTTATATGGGAGGTCCGATGTTTGGGGCACGGGCTTATGCGGACAATGCAGATATGGAACAGATGCTTTCTGCCATTGATTATGCCCATCTGCATGGCAGAAAGCTGTATATGACGGTGAATACACTTTTGAAAAACATAGAAATAGAGAGACAGCTGACGGAGTATATCAGGCCATTTTATGAGCAGGGACTGGATGCGGTGATCGTGCAGGATCTGGGCGTGATGACGCTGATCCATACCCTTTTCCCGGATATGGCGATTCATGCCAGTACCCAGATGACGGTGTGCGGGACACAATACGGTGAATGGCTGAGAGATCATGGCGCTTCACGGATTGTAACGCCCCGTGAACTTGATCTGTCGGAGATTGCAAATATGAAACGACGGACAGGCGTTGAGATTGAGGCATTTGTACATGGTGCCCTTTGCTATTGTTATTCCGGACAGTGTCTGATGAGCAGTATGATCGGGGGTAGAAGCGGCAATCGCGGAAGATGTGCACAGCCATGCCGTCTTCCCTGGACGTTTCAGGCAGACCACAAGAGCAGCAGCGGTTATCTGCTGAGCCCGAAGGATCTGTGCAGTCTGAGCCTGCTGCCGGATCTGATTGATGCAGGGGTGGATTCCCTGAAGATCGAAGGCCGTATGAAGAAGCCTGAATATGCAGCTCTTACAGCCTATCTGTACCGAAAGTATACGGATATGTATCTGACGGGCGGACGTGAGAATTATCATGTGGATAAGGAAGATATTCATCAGCTGATGGATCTGTACAACAGAGGCGGATTTACGGACGGATATTTTAACCGTCACAATGGTGGGGGGATGATGTCTGTTCATCGCCCCAATCATTCAGGGGTTTATATCGGACAGGGCAGCATGGGCCGCAAAGACGAGATCATTATTCAGGCAGAAGAAGCTCTTGGTACAGGCGATGTTCTGGAATTGCCGGATGGGCAGTCAGTAAAGATTGACAGAAACGTGGCTGTCGGCGGGCGCCTGAAGCTTCAATATGCGGGAAAGCCCTTTAAGCAGCCATGCCGTATTATGAGAACCCGCAATGAATTTCTGATCCGGTCTGTTACGGAACAATATGTCAAAAACAGTGACTTGAAAGAGAAGCTTTATGGTTATGTAAGTATTTCGAAAGATTTACCTTCTAGAATAGATTTGTATCATGAGGATGACCATGCAGCAGCGGAAGGAGCGATTGTTCAGGCGGCAGAGAAAAGACCCCTTGAAAAAGAAGAGATCTGCAAGCGTCTGATGAAAACCGGAGGAACGGCCTTTGAATTTGAAAATCTGGAAATTTCTCTGGATGAAGGGTGCTATATGACAGTGCAGGAATTAAACCAGCTTCGGAGAAAAGCACTTGAGGAGATGGAACAGGTCATGCTTAAGCCTTATCGGCGCATATGGCAGCCATCGCCTGATACAAGCGTGCATATTGACAAGAAGACGGAATCCGGGTTTGAAGTCAGTGTTCTGGTTTCTTCTAAGGAGCAGGCCAAGGTTGCTGTAGAATTTGAAGAGATCAGCAGAATTTACTTTAATTATGAAGGCAATAAAGAGCTGGTTCTTGAAATCTCTGAGTTGGTTCACCGGGCAGGCAAATTGTTTTATCTGGCGATGCCGTATATTCTCAGAAAGGATACGGATGCCCTGTGTCTGGCACAGAAACAGATTCTTTGCCGCAATGTGACGGACGGATTTCTTATAAGGAATATGGAGACATTGCTGATGCTTCGAAGAGAAGGATTTGACCAGCCTTGCATATCGGATTATAATATGTATTGCATGAATGACAGAGCCAGTCAGGTTTATACACAGATGGTGGATCAGATAACATTGCCTGCAGAACTGAACAGGAAGGAATTGGCCGGTCTTTTGGCTTCGGGAAATGGTGAGATGATTGTGTATGGTTATCAGCCGCTTATGGTATCTGCACAATGTCTTTTAAAGACCACCGGGAAATGTACCGAAAAGCCGGGATATTATGAACTGGAAGATCGTAAGCACAAGAAATTCCAGGTACACAATGTATGTGCATTTTGTTATAATCTGATATATAACTCAGTTCCATTATATTTAATGGATGTTGTAAGTGAAGTCATGCAGATCGGTGCGGCAGGAATGCGTCTTCAATTTATCGGTGAGACGGCAGAAACAGTCAGAAGAATGATCAGTGACGGTGTCCGTGCAGCCAAGGGTGAACACGTAACTGCGGCCGGTGATTTTACAAAAGGACATTATAAAAGAGGAGTAGAATAGGTGAAGAATGGTTAATGTTATTACACAGTTATTTAAGTACATGGTTGCATTGATCATGGCGATTTATACGATTCGCTGTTTTACGGTTTTCAGTGTCAAAAAAGAAAAGAAAAAGCGCAGAATATACAGGAGTCAGAATTTTCTAATGCTGTTGATCCATTTTATGCTTTATACAATTATTTTTCTGAATGAAAAATCCATGTATGTACTTGTCTTTTACGGCGCACAGCTGTGTTTTTTTATTGTTGCATTGTTTATGTACAACAATATTTACAGAAATGCGTCAAGATTACTTATCAATAATATGTTTTTTCTGATGATGATCGGATTTGTGATGTTGACAAGGCTGGATATGACGCTGGCAGTGAAGCAGTTTTTAATAGCAGTGGCATCTGTGGCTTTCAGTCTGGCAGTGCCGGTCATTGTTGAGAAGGTGGGATTTTTGAGCCGCCTTGGGATTGTTTATGGCATTCTCGGCCTTGGTGTTGTCGGTTCTGTCTTTATTTTTGGTACAAAGGTATACGGTGCGACAAACTGGGTCAGCATTGCAGGCATCGGGTTTCAGCCTTCCGAGCTGGCAAAGATTATTTTTGTATTCTTTGTAGCAGCGATGCTGTACAAGAATACCAGTTTAAAACAGATCATCATTACATCCGTCATTGCAGCGGTGCATGTCCTGATGCTGGTGGTTGAGAAAGACCTTGGTGCAGCGGTTATTTTCTTTGTAACGTATATCGTAATGCTCTATGTGGCATCACGCAGGGTGATGTGGCCGCTTCTGGGTCTTGCAGCAGGCAGCGGGGCTTCTGTGGTGGCGTACCATCTTTTTGATCATGTCAAACGAAGAGTGATCGCATGGAAGGATCCGTGGGGTAATTATAACGATGCCGGCTATCAGATCGCGCAGTCGTTGTTTGCAATCGGAACCGGCGGATGGTTTGGAATGGGCCTCTATCAGGGGATGCCAAAGGATATTCCGGTTCGGGAAAGTGATTTTATTTTTGCGGTGATTGCTGAAGAATTGGGAGGATTTTTTGCAATCTGTCTGATCCTTGTGTTTATGAGCTGTTTTATTATGTTTATTAATATTTCATTGCGCCTGACCAATAATTTCTATAAACTTCTGGCCATCGGACTGAGTATTGCTTATGGTTTTCAGCTGTTTTTATGTATTGGCGGCGTGATCAAGTTTATTCCGCATACAGGTGTTACGCTTCCTCTCATCAGTTACGGCGGTAGCTCTATTCTTTCTACAATTATTGTCTTTGCAGTGATTCAGGGACTCTACCTGTTAAAACAGAAGGAGGTGAAACAGATTGAAGAAAAACGACGAGAATCAGAACAGCGACAGCGGCTTGACCAGACGCATCTATAAAAAGGCAAATCTGGATGACACAGTTGTCAACATCAAAAAGGATTCTTCCGATGACTTTAATCTGCTTTCTGGTGACGAGATGATGGATTATGTGCCGGGAGTTGATGATGTGGATCACTTTGATTTTGATGAAAGTGATATTGAGCACTATCGGAAGCTGAATGAACAGGAAGCAGTCGAACGTGACAGACGCAGAAAACAGCGTGCGGCAGAAAAACAGTGGATAGCGCAGAATCAGCAGCGTACAGAAAAACAGCGGGCAGCGCAGAATCAGCAGCGTACAGAAAAATTGGATGAACAACCGCAGGAAAAGAGACAGAATAAACAGGCCGGCAAGGCCGCAGCAAAAGAGGTTCCTGTGAAGAAGACGAATACAAAGAAGCAAAAGCGGCGGGGCAGAAAAAAGGATGATCTGGATATTGATGATACCGAACTGCGCCGTGAACTCAGTGAAAAGAAACGTACCAACAAAGAAATCATGCGTATCACTTACGTGATGATGATCCTGTTTTTTGGCATGATCGGTTATTTTATTTATTTTGATGGTGTGACAAGCAAAGAAGTGATCAACAATCCCCATAACAGTCGATTGGCCAAGATGGCAGACAGTGTAGTAAGAGGTGAGATTCTTTCGGCGGACGGAGAGGTTTTGGCAGAATCAATTAAGGATGACAACGGGAATTATTACCGTTACTATCCGTATGGCTGTACTTTTGCGCATGTTGTAGGTACCAGCGATGTGAATAAGTCAGGTGTTGAGCTGACGGCAGATTATAATCTGATCACATCAGATATTCAGCCTGTGCAGAAGATCATCAATGAGATTAGCGGACAGAAGAATCCGGCGGACAATGTGGTAACGACACTGAATGCGAATCTGCAGCAGGTGGCTCATGATGCACTGGGAGAGCGGGAAGGTGCTGTTGTTGCTATTGAGCCGTCTACAGGCAAGGTTCTTGCCATGGTCTCAAAACCGGACTACGATCCGAATTCGCTTGTTGACAATTATCAGGATATTATCAGTGATGAAAACAGTAAAGTATTGTTGAATCAGTCAACGCAGGGGCTTTTTGTCCCGGGATCCATATTCAAAATCGTCACATCGCTGGCATATCTGAGAAGCGGCGAAGATCCGGATAATTACAGCTATTACTGTGATGGTTCCATTTCATTGAATTCTGATGACGGTGATAGTTATATTAAGTGTTATGGCGGAGAGGAGCATGGACAGGTGGATTTGCTGGAGTCTTTTGCAGAGTCCTGTAATTCGTCTTTTGCAAATCTTGGATTATCCATCAGTGTTGACAAGATGAATGAAGTTGCCAATTCTCTGCTTTTTAATCAGGCACTGCCGACGAAATTTACAACTGCTAAGAGCCAGTTTGGATTGTCCTCAACGGACAGTCAGTGGCAGATTGGTGCAACAGCCATCGGCCAGGGCAATACAACAATTTCTCCGATCCATGCAACGATGATTGTGAGTGCAATCGCCAACGGTGGTACACTGATGGAACCGTATGTGATTGATGAAGTTCAGAATACAGAAGGCAATGCAGTTGAAAAAAATGAACCGGAAAGATGCGGTGCATTGGTGTCATCTTCTGAAGCTTCAAGGCTGACAGAGATGATGAAGGCAGTTGTCAGTGAGGGTACCGGTTATAAGCTTTCAGGCAGGGATTATTCTGTTGCCGGCAAGACAGGTACAGCAGAGGTTGTCGGAAGAGGCAATAATGCATGGTTTGTTGGTTTTGCACCGGCAGACGATCCAAAGATTGCTGTCTGCGTGCTGGTGGAAGATGCAGGCACAGCCAGCAGTGAAGCGGTACCGATTGCCGGTGAGATTCTGGATGCTTATCTGGATAATTAGCATTTGCATATTCATTGGCAAACAACTACTTAAAATCCTGTGATGCTGTTGTAAAATACAGAAAATCATTGTATACTAATAATCAGAATACTTGATGGACACACCAATGAGCAGGGAGGAATTGCGATGACAAAGGCAACGAGCTGTGGCGGTGTGGTTATATTCAGAGGTAAGATCCTTTTACTGTATAAGAATTACAGGAACAAATACGAAGGATGGGTATTACCAAAAGGTACTGTTGAGGCAGGCGAGGAATTTAAGGAAACAGCACTCAGAGAAGTCAAAGAAGAAACAGGTGTAGACGCATCTATTGTTAAATATGTAGGTAAGAGCCAGTACAGCTTTAACACATCCCAGGATGTGGTGATGAAAGAGGTGCATTGGTATTTGATGATGTCTGACAGCTATTTCAGCAAACCACAGCGTGAAGAGTATTTCGTGGATTCGGGATATTACAAGTATCACGAAGCGTATCATTTACTGAAATTTACGAATGAGAGGCAGATCCTTGAGAAGGCTTACAGTGAATATATAGAATTCAGGAAAAGCAATCTCTGGGGAAGCAAAAAGTATTATTGATCTGTCATGGGGCAGAACACACAGAAGAGGGGATGTTGTAAAATGCGGACAAGCCATGAAAGCTGTCCGGGCGGCATATGTTACGACATCCCCTTGTCGTTTATGGATTACTTGTGAATGCTCTGTTCCGATGAATGTTCAGATTTATTTCCTCCCCTGATACCTGTTTAGTTAAGAAGGAGAATACAATGCTTGGTGAAGTTGATTTAAATAAAAATCTTTCAAAAAAAGAATATAAAGAAATGATGGATGTGCTGGCTCCGAAATTTTCAGCTCTTCAGCGTGAAGCAAGAAAGAAAGGTCTGCCTGTGATGATCGTATTTGAAGGGTGGGGGGCATCCGGGAAAGGAACACTGATCAATCGACTGATACAGCCCCTTGATCCGCGGGGATTTAAGGTATTTACTGTTCAGGAAGAGAATGAGGAAGAACGGATGCATCCATTTTTGTGGCGATTCTGGACGAAGACACCGCAGAAGGGGCGTATTCATATTTTTGACAGAAGCTGGTATCGTCGTGTGATCACAGAGCAGATGGATCAGCCGATGTCCCAGAAGAAACTTGCTTCTTCTTATCAGCAGATACTTTCTTTTGAAGAACAGTTGGCGGCGGATGGCACATTGATCATCAAGTTCTTTCTGCATATTTCGGCGGATGAACAGGAGAAGCGGCTTAAGAAACTGGAGCGTTCGCCGGAGACAAAATGGAGGGTGACAAAGGCCGACTGGAAGCATTTTAAACAGTATAAGGGTTATTTTCCGATGTATGATTATATGCTGGAACAAACGGATATGGCATGGGCACCGTGGCATGTAATCGAGGCAATGGACCGCGAATATGCAGCATTGAAAGTGATGGCAGTGGCTGCAAAGATGATGGAGGAACGGCTTCGTAAAATGGATCGTGTCAAACAGTCGGAAAAAGAGGCAGAGAAAGCTTCCGATGTGCCTTTGGATTTTCAAGAGACAGTGAGAACTTCTGTTTTGGATGGCGTGGATATGAGTCTTTCAATGACGAAGGAAGCGTACAAAAAGCGGCTTGCACAGCTGCAGGATGAGTTAATGCGGCTGCATAATGAGATGTATCTGAAGAGAATTCCGGTTGTTGTGGCACTGGAGGGCTGGGATGCGGCCGGTAAAGGCGGTGCGATTAAACGTTTGACGGAACCGCTGGATCCCCGTGGATATGAAGTTGTTCCTACGGCAGCACCGAATGACATTGAGAAAGCCCATCATTATTTATGGCGGTTCTGGAAGGAAATGCCGAAGGATGGCCATATGACGATTTTTGACAGAACATGGTACGGTCGTGTGATGGTAGAAAGGATCGAAGGCTTCTGCAGTCAGAATGAATGGCGTCGTGCTTACAGGGAAATCAATCAGATGGAGCAGAATCTGACCGACCATGGTGTGGTTGTTCTGAAGTTCTGGCTTCAGATTGATAAGGATGAGCAGGAGCGGCGTTTTAAGGAGCGGATGGAAGATCCGGAGAAACAGTGGAAGATTACAGATGAGGACTGGCGCAACCGCGGAAAGTGGGATGAATATGTCAAGGCAGTAGATGAGATGATTCTGCGTACATCTACAACTTGTGCACCATGGACCATTGTTGAGGCCAATTCCAAATATTATGCACGAATTAAGATTCTTGAGACGGTGGTTCGGGCTCTAAAGGAGAGAGTATGAGTTAAATCAACACACTTGGAAAATTAACATAAGAAAAATTAATTTATCCATTGCATTCTGATAAAAAGTATTGTACAATAACAATTGCATCTGTAGCTCAGTGGATAGAGCAACGGTTTCCGGAGCCGTGTGCGAGGGTTCGATTCCCTTCAGGTGTATTTTTTATATAGAATGCTTTGAAAGATATGATTGAATAAATGGAGGAAGAAATAGGAATGCGTAATTCATTAGATGATAGAGATATAGAAAACGGGCGCAGTGGATCTGCCGGCAGCAGACGGAATGCAGTGATGAACCGAAACAGCATATTGATCATTATATTGTCAGTAATCGTTGTTGTTGCAGCAGTGGCGGGACTTGCTGTGAACCTTGGAGGTAAGGAGTCTACGAAGAAGAATCCTTCTTCAACGTCAGATAGTGCCAAGGCGGAGTCATCGGTAAGTATCGATGAGAATACCAATGCCCTTGAGGAGAATAAGTATCCTGAAGTGAGTGAGCTGATCGCCAACTACCGTAAGGCATTTAAGGAAGGGGATACAGATCTTCTGAAGAAAGTCTATAATTCTGATCAGGAGATCAATGCAGACGTACTGACTGCGACATCTCAGATTATTGAAGATTATAAGAATACACAGTACTATACAAAGCGTGGATTGAATTCAGGAGAATATGTTGTTTTTGTTTATGATGAACTGAAGCTTGCAGATATCAAGACACTGGCACCAAATCTTTCTGTTTTCTATGTGAAGACAGAAGACGACGGTTCATTATATATTTACCGTGGTGACTATAATGCAGCATCCGGTTCATTCGAATATGATGAGAAAACACAGAACTACATTAACCAGCTTTATCAGGATCAGGATGTCATGGAGCTTATTTCCACAGTGAATACGAAGATGGACAGTGCCTGTGCGAATGATTCAAGTCTGATGGAATTTATGCAGAAGGTACGTTCCAAGACAAAAGTGACAGATACATCTTCAGCTGAGACCGATGATACATCTTCAACTGAATCGGGACAGTCTGAGACAGAATCACAGACTGAGACCGAGTCAGCCAGTGAGACAGAATCACAGACTGATGGCAGTGATGCTGCACAGAACTAAATGGATGAACGAAGGATAAGAGCTTTTGCTGAAGAGAAATGCAGCAAAAGCTCTTTTGTGTGATAGGGATAACAGATATGAGTGGTTTTAAGAAAGATATGCTGCATGAGAATGCGAATAAGGAAGATGTCCGTCTGAACAGATTCTTAAGTGATGCGGGCTTTTGCTCCAGAAGAGAGGCTGACCGGCTGATTGAAGCCGGACGAGTGACAGTGGACGGCGTGAGAGCTGAGTTGGGAACGAGAGTAAGAAAAGGACAGAAGGTCAGGGTCGGCAGTCGGCTGATCAGGCAGAATGACAGGATGGTGCTGATCGCCTTTAATAAACCAAGAGGCATTGTCTGTACAACGGACAGAATCCGGGAGAAGAACAATATTATTGATTATATTCATTATCCCGAGAGAATTTATCCAATCGGACGTCTGGATAAGGAATCTGAGGGATTAATCCTTCTGACGAATGATGGAACGATTGTCAATCATATTCTGAAAGCCAGTCAGTATCATGAGAAGGAATATATTGTCCGGGTGAATAAGAAGATTACGGATGATTTTATACAGGGAATGTCAAAGGGTGTGCCGATTCTTGATACGGTGACACGACCGTGTACACTGCGAAGGATGGATGATTATACATTTTCAATTATTCTGACACAGGGTTTGAATCGTCAGATACGTTATATGTGCAGATATTTTGATTATCACGTAACGAAACTCAAGAGAGTCCGCGTGATGAATATTCGTCTGTGTAATCTGCCCATAGGCAAATGGCGGGACGTTACACCGGAAGAGCTTGAGACTTTGAAGCAGCAGTTTATCGACAATCAGCGACAGAACCAGATAAAGCGGAGGAAGAGCAGATGACATCAAAGGCAGATAGAATCAAAGAGTTGACAGAAATCCTGAATCGGGCATCGAAGGCTTACTATATGCAGGATACAGAGATTATGAGCAATTACGAATATGATGCCCTTTATGATGAACTTGTGCAGCTTGAAAAAGAGACGGGGATTACTTTGAGCAACAGCCCGACGATTCATGTCGGATATGAAGTAGTGAGTGAATTGCCGAAGGAAGAACATGAATACCCGATGCTGTCATTGGACAAGACAAAGGATGTTCAGACTTTGTCGGATTGGCTGGGAGATCAGATGGGCGTTCTTTCCTGGAAGATGGACGGCCTGACGATTGTATTAACTTATGATAACGGAGAACTGGTCAAGGCAGTGACTAGGGGCAATGGCTATGTTGGAGAAGTTATTACCAACAATGCGAAGGTATTTAAGAATGTACCTCATCGGATTGCGTTCAAAGGGAAACTGACGCTGCGCGGTGAAGCCGTTATCAAGTATTCTGATTTCAATGCACTGAACAATCAGATAGAGGACAGTGAAGCAAAATACAAAAACCCGCGTAATCTCTGCAGCGGTTCCGTCCGTCAGCTGAACAATGCGGTGACTGCGGAGCGGAATGTTTTCTTTTTCGCTTTCACACTTGTTGTTGCTGAGGGAGAAGATTTTCATAATTCCAGAATGCAGCAGTTTGAATGGCTGAGATCCCAGGGATTTGATGTGGTGGAACATGTACAGGTGGACAGAGAAAGTCTGCCGTCATATGTATCCCAATTTGCAGAAAGAATTACAGAGAATGATTTTCCATCAGATGGACTTGTACTGATTTTGGAAGATATTGCCTATGGTGAATCACTTGGAACAACGGCCAAGTTCCCCCGTAATGCCATTGCTTTCAAATGGGCGGATGAGGTCAGAGAGACCCATTTGCTGGATGTGGAATGGAGTGCATCAAGAACAGGATTGATCAATCCAATTGCTGTATTTGAGCCGGTGGAGCTGGAAGGAACGACAGTATCAAGGGCAAGTTTGCATAATATCAGCATTTTGAGAGCATTGCAGTTGGGCCGGGGCGATTTGATCCAGGTATATAAGGCGAATATGATCATTCCTCAGATTGCTGAGAATCTCACAAGAAGTGACAGCCTTGAGATTCCATCTGTCTGTCCTGTCTGTGGTGAGACAACAGAGATCAGAAGCCTGAATGATGTGTCTTCCCTGTATTGCCTGAATGAGGAATGCCCGGCAAAGCATGTTAAGCAGTTTTCACTTTTTGTCAGCAGGGATGCGTTTAATATTGAAGGTATGTCAGAAGCAACATTGGAGAAACTGATACAGCATGGATTCCTTCATGAGCCGGCTGATCTTTTTCATCTGGATAATTATCATGATGAGATTGTGCAGCTGGATGGTTTCGGCGAAAAGTCGTATCAGCGTTTAATGGCATCTGTTCAAAAGGCAAGAAAGATTACACTGGCTAAATTAATCTACAGTCTTGGTATTTTGAATATCGGTCTTTCTAATGCCAGATTGCTGTGCCGGCATTACAAAAACGACCTTCAGGCGCTAATGTCGGCGTCAACAGAAGAATTGACAGCGATTGACGGAATTGGTCCTGTTATTGCCGGCAGCTTTACGGATTATTTTGCGGATGAGCATCACAAAAAGGAATTAGAGGATCTCCTTGGCGAAGTGGAGATCGAGCAGGAGAATTTTGAAGCAGAGGATCGTATTTTCGATGGAAAGATTTTTGTCATTACCGGTTCACTGGAACATTTCAAAAATAGAAATGCGCTGAAAGAGCTCTTGGAGGAGAAAGGAGCCAAAGTGGCAGGTTCCGTATCATCTAAGACGAGTTACCTCATCAATAATGATGCGGCATCGGCTTCATCAAAGAATAAAAAAGCACGTGAGCTGGGTGTGTCGGTCATCACAGAAGAGGAATTGATGGCACTGATGGGCAAAGCGGAGTAATGTGCCAATTTTCCTACCAAAATAGTATGAAAAAGTCTTGACGAATATGTTATGAAATGTTAATATAAAAAGGCAAGTTTTCATAAAAAATAAGGGACATATTAACATAGACAATTTCATTGCATATGTATAAGATATGCCGCCAATGATAAAATTTGAATAATTGAAGGAGATGAGCAAATGGATCATTTAGTTTATCTGGATCATGCAGCGACAACTGCAGCAAGACCTGAGGTCGTTGAAGCGATGCTGCCTTATTTTACAGAGAAGTATGGTAATCCATCCAGTATCTACAGCTTAGGTTCAGAGACAAAAGCTGCTATTGCACATGCACGTGAGGTTATGGCGACGTCCATTGGGACGACGTCCGAGAATATATATTTTACAGCTGGCGGCAGTGAATCAGACAACTGGGCACTTGTTGCGACAGCAGAAGCATATGCTTCCAAGGGCAAGCATATTATCACATCTAAGATTGAGCATCATGCTATTCTTCATACATGCGATTATCTTGCATCCAGAGGATATGAGATCACTTATATTGATGTCGATGAGAACGGTGTGATCAAACTGGATCAGCTGAAAGCAGCTATCCGTCCGGATACGATCCTGATTTCTGTTATGTTTGCCAACAATGAGATCGGAACGATTCAGCCAATTGAAGAGATTGGTGCTATTGCGAAAGAGCATGGTGTTTTATTTCATACAGATGCTGTACAGGCATATTGTCAGGTGCCTATTGATGTAGACAAGATGCATATTGATATGCTCAGCATCAGTGGTCACAAGATTAATGGACCGAAGGGGATTGGATTCCTTTATATCCGCAAGGGTGTGAAGATCCGCTCATTTATTCACGGCGGTGCTCAGGAGCGTAAACGCCGTGCCGGTACAGAGAATGTTCCGGGTATTGTAGGCCTTGGCAAAGCTGTTGAGATGGCTGTTGCAGACATGGCTGAACGTACAGCTAAGGAAATTGAACTGAGAGACCGCATGATTGATGCTATTTATAAGAGAATTCCTTATGCACGTCTGAACGGAGACAGAACACGCAGATTGCCGAATAATGTTAACTTCAGTTTCCAGTTTGTAGAAGGTGAATCTATGCTGATCATGCTGGATATGGCGCATATTTGTGCATCCAGTGGTTCCGCCTGTACATCAGGTTCTCTGGATCCGTCCCATGTCCTTCTGGCAATCGGTCTGCCTCATGAGATTGCACATGGTTCTCTGAGACTGACTCTGGGTTATGATAATACACAGGAAGAAATTGATAGTGTTGTAGATGAGATTGAGAAGATCGTTGCACGTCTTCGTTCTATGTCACCATTATACGAAGATTTCATCAAGAAAACAGGAGGAAATAAATAATGTACAGCGAGAAAGTTATGGATCATTTCCAGCATCCTCGTAATGTTGGAGAGATTGAGAATGCAAGTGGTGTCGGCACAGTTGGCAATGCCAAATGCGGTGATATCATGAGGATATATTTTGATATTGATGATAACCAGGTGATCAGAGACGTTAAGTTCAAGACATTCGGCTGCGGTGCAGCTGTTGCAACAAGCAGTATGGCAACAGAGCTTGTAAAGGGCAAGACAATATATGAAGCCCTTGAAGTAACAAACAAGGCTGTTATGGAAGCACTTGATGGCCTGCCGCCTGTAAAGGTACACTGTTCACTTCTTGCTGAGGAGGCAATCCATGCCGCTCTGTGGGATTATGCAGAGAAGAACGGTATCAAGATTGAAGGCCTTCAGAAGCCTAAGAATGATATCAGTGAAGAGGAAGAGGAAGAAGATTATTAATCTCCGATTGAATTTAAAGGAGGACTGTTGCAGGATCTGACATAACGCAGCAGTCCTTTTGTTATACCACAGGAAAAAGGAGGATGCATATGGCATCGAAAAAGGTTGTAATAGGTATGTCCGGTGGCGTGGATTCTTCAGTGGCAGCCTGGCTGCTCAAACAGCAGGGCTATGATGTGATCGGCGTTACCATGCAGATCTGGCAGGAAGAGGATGATGAGATCGTTGAAGAAAACGGCGGCTGCTGCGGATTATCTGCAGTTGACGATGCCAGAAGAGTAGCAGAACGAATCGGTATTCCGTATTATGTTATGAATTTCAGAGAAGTGTTCAGAGAAAAGGTCATCGATAATTTTGTTTCTGAATATAAGAAGGGACGTACACCAAATCCGTGTATTGTCTGCAATCGTTATGTGAAGTGGGAAGCCTTGCTTGAAAAAGCACTGGCATTGGGAGCAGATTATATTGCAACGGGACATTATGCCAGAGTTGTACACCTTCCAAATGGCAGATATGCGCTTGAAAAAGCGGCTTTTGACAGAAAAGATCAGACATATGCGCTGTATAATCTGAATCAGCATCAGCTGGCACATACATTGATGCCGGTGGGGGATTATGACAAGTCTGAAGTTCGTCGGATCGCTGAGGAGATCGGACTGGCTGTGGCCAACAAACTGGATAGTCAGGATATCTGCTTTGTCTCAGATGGCAATTATCAGGCATTTATCGAAGAATACACAGGAAGAAAACTTCCTGAAGGAAATTTCGTTGACAAAAACGGCAAAGTACTTGGACGCCACAAAGGAATCGGTGCTTATACTATTGGACAGAGAAAAGGTCTGAATCTTGCTATGGGACATCCTGTTTTTGTGACCGAAATTGACCAGAATGAGAATAAGGTGATTATTGGTGAGAATGATGAGCTGTTTAAGAGGGGGCTCTATGCATCTCACGTGAATCTTATGTCCCGTGCATCTCTGGATGAACCGGTACGTTTGACCGCCAAGATCCGTTATGCACACAAAGCAGCCCCTTGTATTGCGAAACAGCTGCCGGATGGAAGGCTTTATGTGTATTTTGATGAGCCTCAGAGAGCGATTACACCGGGACAGGCGGTTGTTTTATACGATGGTGACTTTGTAGCAGGCGGCGGTATCATTGAGGAAGCGGTGACCGAATTTGACTGCGAGAGTTAAAACGTTGTCAAATATGGACATAACTGGTTGAATATTTTATTTTTTTTTGCAAATAATGTACAGATATAAAAACAAAGGCTGCTTGTTTTATAAAAAATCATGAAAATAAGTAGGCAAACTGGTATAAAATATAAAGATTGTTAAAAAATTAATAAAGTGTTTTTTTGTACTTGAAAAAAACATGAAAGTTCGATACAATAGGAACAGAGCGAAAGTGGTAAGAAAATTCTTAAAGCTTTCAGCAAAATAAAATGATATACAATATCAGGAGGAATTATCATGGCAGTTAAAGTAGCAATTAATGGATTTGGTCGTATTGGTCGTCTTGCATTCAGACAGATGTTTGCAGCAGAAGGTTATGAAGTAGTAGCAATTAATGATTTAACAGATCCTAAGATGCTTGCACATCTTTTAAAATATGATTCATCTCAGGGCAGATATGCCGGACATACAGTAACTGTTGGCGAAGACAATGCATCTATCGTTGTTGACGGCAAACAGATCACAATCTACAAAGAAGCAGATGCTTCCAACTTACCATGGGGTGACCTGGATGTAGATGTTGTTCTTGAGTGTACAGGTTTCTATACATCCAAAGCAAAAGCTGAAGCACATATCAAAGCAGGCGCTAAGAAAGTTGTTATTTCTGCACCAGCAGGCAATGATCTTCCTACAATCGTATATAGCGTTAACGAGAAGACACTTACAGCTGATGACAAGATCATCTCTGCTGCATCCTGTACAACAAACTGCCTTGCACCTATGGCAAAGGCTCTGAATGATTATGCTCCAATCCAGAGTGGTATCATGTCTACAATCCATGCTTACACAGGTGACCAGATGATTCTTGACGGACCACACAGAAAAGGTGATTTAAGAAGAGCAAGAGCAGGTGCTGTCAACATTGTTCCTAACTCAACAGGTGCTGCTAAAGCAATCGGTCTTGTTATTCCTGAATTAAAGGGCAAACTGATCGGTTCCGCTCAGCGTGTACCGGTTCCTACAGGTTCTACAACAATCCTTACAGCTGTAGTTAAAGGCAGTGATGTAACAGTTGACGGTATCAACGCTGCTATGAAGGCTGCTGAAAGTGATTCCTTTGGTTACAACGAAGATCAGATCGTATCTTCTGATATTGTAGGTATCACATATGGTTCTTTATTTGATTCTACACAGACAATGGTTTCTCCGATTGGCGATGATTTATATCAGGTGCAGGTTGTTTCATGGTATGATAATGAAAACTCCTACACAAGCCAGATGGTTAGAACAATCAAATATTTTGCTGAATTGGCTTAATTTTGAAATCAGAATAAATAAATAAGATCCTTGGCGGGTCCGGTCTCATTGGACCGGACCCGTTTTTGCACTTAAAGGGCGCTTAAATATAGTCAGACAAAAGGAGATAATAATATGCTGAATAAAGTTTCTGTTGATGATATTAATGTTAAAGGCCAGAGAGTCTTAGTAAGATGCGATTTTAATGTTCCTTTACAGGATGGAAAGATTACAGATGAGAACAGGCTGGTAGCATCCCTGCCGACAATCAAGAAACTCATCGCTGACGGCGGCAAAGTTATCCTTTGCTCACATCTTGGTAAGCCAAAGGGCGAAGCAAAGCCTGAACTTTCTCTGGCCCCTGTTGCTGTTCGTTTAAGCGAACTTCTTGGCCAGGATGTAAAATTTGCTGCAGACCCTGAGGTCGTTGGTCCAAATGCAAAGGCTGCTGTAGCTGCCATGAAAGATGGCGATGTTGTTCTTCTTGAGAACACACGGTACAGAATTGAAGAGACAAAGAATGGGGAAGCCTTCAGCAAAGAACTGGCAAGCCTTTGCGATGTTTATGTGGATGATGCTTTCGGTACAGCTCACAGAGCACATTGCTCTAACGTCGGTGTCACTCAGTATGTGAAGACAGCAGCTGTTGGCTATTTGATGCAGAAGGAAATCGATTTCCTTGGCAATGCAGTCAATAACCCTGCAAGACCTTTTGTTGCTATTCTTGGCGGTTCCAAGGTATCCAGCAAGATTTCTGTTATCAACAACCTGCTTGACAAAGTGGATACTCTGATCATCGGCGGCGGTATGGCTTATACATTTATGAAGGCTCAGGGCGGTAAGATCGGTACATCTCTTTGTGAAGATGATTATCTTGATTATGCCAACGATATGATCAAGAAAGCTGCTGATAAGGGCGTGAAGATGCTTATTCCTGTAGATACAGTAACTGCTGATGCATTTTCTAATGATGCCAATGTGAAAGTAGTCGATGCCGGCCAGATTGATGACGGCTGGATGGGCCTTGATATCGGACCGAAGACAAGAGAACTGTTTGCCAACGCTGTCAAAGATGCGAAGACGGTTGTATGGAACGGACCGATGGGTGTATTCGAAATGCCGAACTTTGCTGCAGGTACTGTTGCAGTTGCTCAGGCACTGGCTGATACAGATGCAGTGACGATCATCGGTGGCGGTGATTCAGCAGCTGCTGTTAACCAGCTCGGTTTTGGTGACAAGATGACACATATTTCCACAGGCGGTGGTGCATCTCTTGAATTCCTTGAAGGCAAAGAACTTCCGGGCGTTGCAGCAGCAACAGACAAATAATTTAAGTGGATAATGAGTCAATTATTTATTATAATAGAAGGGATCGTAATATCATGCGTAAGAAGATTATTGCAGGCAACTGGAAAATGAATAAAACACCAAGTGAGGCAGTGGCTCTTGTAGAAACACTGAAACCACTTGTAGCAAATGATGACGTGGATGTTGTTTTCTGCGTACCTGCTATCGATATCATTCCATGTATGGAAGCAGCTAAAGGCAGCAACGTCAATATTGGTGCTGAGAATATGTATTTTGAAGAATCCGGCGCTTATACAGGCGAGATTTCTCCTGCTATGCTGACAGATGCCGGTGTGAAATATGTTGTACTTGGTCATTCTGAGAGAAGAGAATACTTCGCTGAAACAGATGAAACTGTCAATCGTAAAGTTCTCAAGGCTTTTGAACACGGTATTACACCGATCGTCTGCTGCGGCGAGTCTCTGACACAGCGCAAACAGGGTATTTACATCGAATGGATCCGTATGCAGATCAAGATCGCATTTCAGAATGTAACAGCAGATCAGGCAAAGACGGCAGTTATTGCTTATGAGCCAATCTGGGCAATCGGAACCGGTGAAACTGCAACAGCAGATCAGGCTGAGGAAGTTTGCGGTGCAATTCGTCAGTGCATCCGTGAAATCTATGATGAAGCAACAGCAGAAGCTATCCGTATCCAGTACGGCGGTTCTGTGAATGCGGGCAATGCAACTGAACTTTTCGCAAAACCGGATATTGACGGCGGCCTTGTAGGCGGTGCATCTCTGAAACCGGACTTCGGCAAGATTGTTAACTACAACAAATAATTTTTATCAATAACAATATCAATTGGGGCGCGTCTTGAATAATTCGGCGCCCTTTTTTGAAGAAAGTGAGAGAAAATGAGTAAAAAACCTACAGTTTTAATGATTCTTGATGGTTTTGGTTTAAATGACAAAAAAGATGCCAATGCTGTTTATGAAGCAAAGACACCTGTCATTGATGATTTAATGGCAACCTATCCATTTGTCAAGGGCAATGCCAGCGGATTGTCCGTTGGCCTTCCGGAAGGTCAGATGGGCAACTCTGAGGTCGGACATATGAACATGGGCGCCGGACGTATTGTTTATCAGGATCTTACAAGAATTACCAAAGAGATCCAGGATGGTACATTCTTTGAAAATCCGGCTTTATTAAAGGCTATTGAGAATGTTAAAGCCAACAATTCTGCACTGCACTTATATGGTCTGTTGTCCGACGGTGGTGTCCACAGCCATAATACACATCTGTATGGGTTGCTGGAGCTGGCAAAACGTCATGGCCTTGAGAAGGTCTATGTTCACTGCTTCCTGGATGGCCGTGATACACCGCCGGCATCAGGTGCAGATTATATCAAAGAATTATACGAGAAGATGCAGGAACTGGGTGTTGGACAGATTGCTTCTGTTATGGGCCGTTACTATGCCATGGACCGTGACAACAGATGGGACCGTGTAGAAAAAGCTTATCGTGCCATCGCTTTTGGTGAAGGCATACAGGCAGAATGCCCATATGATGCGGTTAAGGCATCCTATGAGCAGGAAGTTTATGATGAATTTGTTGTACCGACTGTCATTATGAGAGACGGCAAGCCAACGGCTACAGTCAATGACGGTGATTCCATTATCTTCTTCAATTTCAGACCGGATCGCGCCCGTGAGATCACAAGAGCTTTCTGCGCAGATGAATTTGATAGTTTTGACAGAGGCGAACGTAAAAAAGTAACCTATATCTGTTTTACAGAATATGATGTAACAATCCCGAATAAAGAAGTGGCATTCAACAAAGTAGAAATCAAAAATACATTTGGTGAATTCCTGGCTTCTAAAGGACTGAAGCAGGCAAGAATTGCTGAGACAGAGAAATATGCACATGTGACATTCTTCTTTAACGGCGGTGTCGAAGCACCAAATCCGGGAGAGGACAGAATCCTTGTGAATTCTCCAAAGGTAGCGACTTATGATCTGAAGCCTGAGATGAGCGCTTACGAAGTGTGCGATAAACTCGTAGAAGCCATCAAATCAGATAAATACGACGTGATCATTATCAATTTCGCTAATCCGGATATGGTGGGTCATACCGGTGTTGAATCTGCAGCGATTAAGGCAGTTGAAGCAGTGGATACATGTGTCGGCCGTGCTGTTGAGGCATTGAAAGAAGTGGATGGCCAGATGATTCTTTGTGCAGACCATGGCAACTGTGAACAGCTGGTTGATTATACAACAGGGGTGCCTTTCACAGCCCATACAACCAATCCGGTGCCGTTTATCCTGATTAATTATGATCCGGCTTACACATTGAAAGAGGGCGGATGCTTGGCAGATCTGGCACCGACACTCATCGATATGATGGGATTGGAGAAACCTGCAGAAATGACCGGCCATTCTTTACTTGTCAAACGATAAAATGCTTTACATGCTGTAGGAACCTGTGCTATAATGATTTAGATTGAATGCAGGAGGTGTACGCATGAGCGGTATCAGAATTGCAGCCACAGTGGTCTATATCATTGTATGTTTAGTACTTGTATTTTTAGTATTTAAAGGAAAAGGTCAGGGTGCGGATCTGTCTGGCGGTATTACAGGCAGAAGCAACGACACATATTTCACGACCCATGGTAAGAAGCACACAGAAGATGCTTTACTTGAGAGATCAACAGCTATTTTGGCAGCGATCTTTATTGTATTATCTCTTGTGATGAACATGAGCTGGGGATACTAGGAATGGTAGACTGCCGAAGGCAGTTTTCTCAATCTGAAGAGGACTTTAGATTGAGCATGTACAACAGGATGAATGAAAACACTCCTTCGGGAGTGTTTTTGTTCTTTATAGAAGGAATGAAGCAGAAGTCATGTAAGTATATAGAAAGCTTCGTGAAGTGGCTTTAAGGATGGCTTCGATGCAGACAATAGAGAAAGATAGAATAGAAACAGGAGGTGACAAGAATGGATAAGGTTATTTTTGATGTAAGAAGAAAAATGGTACTGGATTTTGTTGAAGAGAAGAACTATCGGCCAATGAAGTTCAAAGAGTTTTGTATGGTATTCTCAGTGCCGAAACGTGAAAAAGAAGAATTCAAGGAATTTCTTGATCAGTTGATCGCCAGTGGTGAACTGATGCTGACAGAGAATGGTCGATACAAGAAGGCTGAGCCGGATACGTTGACGGGAAAATTCTGCGGCAGTACGAGAGGTTTTGGATTTGTGACTGTTGAAGGGATGGAGCAGGATGTTTTTATTCCGGCAGATGAGACGAAGGGTGCCTTTCATGGGGATACAGTTCTGATCCAGCTGGTGGCACCGGCTGTCCCGGCGAATGGTACAAGAGCGGCCAAGAGGGCTGAAGGGAAGGTGCTTCAGATCATTGAGCGTGGTTTCACGGAGGTAACCGGTATTTTCCAGAAGAACAAAAATTATGGCTTTGTAATCCCTGATAATCAGAAGCTGGGCAATGATATTTTTATTCCATGCGGGAAGACCATGCGGGCGGTCAACGGTCACAGGGTTGTAGCTAAGATTACAGATTACGGCAATGATCATAAGAATCCGGAAGGTATTGTGACAGAGATTATCGGTCATGCGGATGATCCGAAGACAGATATTCTGGCGGTTGTGAAAGCCTTTGATCTGCCGACGGAATTCCCGGAGGATGTGAAGGAACAGCTTTTATCTATTCCTGAATCTGTCAGTCAGGAGGAGACCGAAGAGCGCAGAGATCTGAGAGATCGGATGACAGTGACAATTGATGGTGAAGATGCCAAGGACCTGGATGATGCTATTACCCTTGAGGTAAAGAATGGTCATTATTTCCTGGGTGTACACATTGTGGATGTGACACATTATGTCAAAGAAGGTTCGTCTCTTGACAAGGAAGCACTGAAGAGAGGCACCAGCGTCTATCTGGTCAATAAAGTCATTCCGATGCTGCCTCATGTCCTTTCTAATGGAATCTGTTCGCTTAATGAAGGTGTGGACAGGCTGGCACTCAGCTGTCTGATGGAGTTAGATGAGAAGGGTGGTATTATCGGCCATGAGATCACGGAGAGTGTGATCAGAGTGAATCATCGTATGTCTTATAACCAGGTCAGTCGCATACTGGATGGTGACAAAGAATTAGCAGCCGTCTATGCAGATGCTGTAGAAATGTTTAAGGAGATGAAAGTATTGTCGGATCTTCTTCGTAAAAAGCGTAAGGAGAGGGGCGGCATTGATTTTGATTTTCCTGAATCCAAGATTGAACTGGATGATAGGGATTTTCCTGTGGATATTCATCCTTATGACAGAAATCCGGCAACAAAGATCATCGAGGATTTCATGCTGGTGGCCAATGAGACCATTGCGGAGGATTTCTTCTGGCAGGAAATGCCATTCCTTTATAGGAGCCATGAATCTCCGGATGCGGATCGGATTAAGCGTTTGATGATTCTGATTAAGAATTATGGTTATTATATGAATATCCGACAGGACAGCATTCATCCGATGGAATTCCAGAAACTTCTTGGCAAGATTGAAGGAACCCCGGAAGAGACGATGATTTCAAGACTGGTGCTTCGCTCTATGAAGCAGGCCCGTTATACAACAGAGAATTTCGGCCATTTTGGCCTTGCGGTTTCCTATTACTGCCACTTTACGTCACCGATCCGAAGATATCCGGATCTTCAGATCCATCGGATCATCAAGGAGAATCTTCATGGTCAGTTGGATGACAGGCGCCAGGCTCATTATCATCATATCCTGCCGGATGTGGCTGTTCAGACAAGTAGTACAGAGCGCAGGGCGGATGAAGCTGAACGCGAAGTTGAGAAAATGAAGAAGGCTGAATATATGTCAAAGCGTATTGGACAGCGATATGAGGGAGTTGTCTCGGGTATCACCAATTGGGGCATGTATGTGGAACTGCCAAATACCTGTGAAGGCCTGATCAGACTTCAGGATATGGATGATGATTATTATATTTTTGATGAGAATACTTACACATTGACAGGAGAAGATACCGGACGCAGCTTCAAACTGGGAGAGCATGTCAGTATTATCGTCAAAGATGTAGATTTTCTGGCAAAAGCTGTGAATTTTATGCTGGATGATAATATTTTTGCAGAGGGGGCAATGTAATGGCTGGAAAAGGTACAAAACTGATTGCCAACAATAAAAAGGCGTATCATGATTATTTTATTGAAGATAAATATGAAGCGGGCATTGTTTTGCATGGCACAGAAGTGAAATCCCTGCGTATGGGGAAATGCAGTATTAAGGAATCTTTTATCCATGCAGATCATGGTGAGATTTATATTGAACATATGCATATTGCGCCATATGAGAAGGGCAATATTTTCAATAAAGATCCGCTGCGTACAAGAAAGCTGCTGCTGCACAAGCGCGAGATTACGAAGCTTCTTGGGCAGGTTTCGCAGAAGGGTTACACCATTATGCCATTACAGGTGTATTTTAAGGATAGTCTGGTGAAAGTCCAGATCGGTCTGGCGCGAGGCAAAAAGCTTTATGACAAGCGTGAAGATATTGCAAAGAAGGATCAAAGAAGAGAAGCCGAGCGTGAAATGAAGATTCGTTTGCGCTGATAGACAGAGATCCGGGATAGGCTTTAAAAGAAAGTTTATAAAACTTTTAGAGTTTAGTCAAAGTTTTGATGCACGGCTTTTGTTATAATAGAGAATATAAAGGGGCTGTGATAGATGCGAAAAAGAAGAACACGTTATTCCGAGAGAAATACAAAATTTTATAATAAAAGAAGCCATACAGTTGGGCAGGTGGTTTTGTCGGTAGCGGCTTTGTTTCTGGTTGTGATTTTTCTGGTCGTACTTTGTACAGATCCACTGGGCAATAATGGCTGCGGGCCTTCGGAGAGTATGATGACTTCCGGTGACGCACCGGAGACTGCTGACAGTGATGTTTCACAAAGCAATGACGCATCGTCAGACACGACAGCTGATACCTCCGATCAGACTTCGGGCAGTACAGCCGACAACACGACGACAAGCTCGGATTGGCGTTTGCTTCTGGTGAACAGTACGCACCCGCTTGCTGATGACTATAGTGTTGATCTGACAGAATTGCGAAATGGTCAGTCGGTTGATACACGTATCCTCTCAGATCTGCAGGAAATGTTTGATGCAGCCAGATCAGAGGATATTTATCCGATTGTCAGCGATGCATACAGAACGAGGGAAGATCAGCAGACATTGATGGATGATGTGATCCAGAATTATGAAGACGAGGGCTATTCATCAGAAGAAGCTTCAAGTAAGGCAGAGCAGGTGATTGCAAAGCCTGGGACGAGTGAACATGAAACCGGTCTGGCGATTGATATTGCCGGCGATGATGATTATGATCAGGATACGGACAGCGTGTTGGAATGGATGAATAGCAATGCTTACAAGTATGGGTTTATCCTGCGTTACCCATCCGGCAAGGAATCTGTAACGGGCGCTGAAGCTGAGAATGATCATTATCGTTATGTGGGCAAAGAGGCAGCAAAGGTGATACATGATCAGGGCATTTGTCTGGAGGAATATCTGAGTCAGAACAATTGATAAAGGCTGTAGAGATATTAGATGAAATATCAAGGGATATCAGATGAATAATTCAACATAAGTGTGAATCAATTCAGCTGATATCCCTTTTAAAATTTAAGGGTACAGATTATTTAGTTAATATAGGAATACGTGAAGGTATGTATGGACAGCAGTTTATTAGCCGCATCATAATACATGGCGTATATCTCATATTCACCGGTTTTATCCGGTATTTGATTGTACTCATTTGTCGTCTTGTTATAGACGGAATAGTAAATCTGATTGCCGGCGTGGAATTGTGACGGTAGTAATATTTTCAGTTCAGATTTGATCTGAGTGCTTAAAATCCAGTTTTTACTGGTTTCAATGCTGTCCACAAGGGTGTCAACATCTTCCCCGTCATAATAGGCATTCGCGATAACGTAGTCGGTTTTGTCATCATCAAAAAATGTCCCCCAGTCCTGGATATCCAATTCTCCATTTTCAGGAAGATCGGCATCGATGTATGGTTCATAGGCATAAATTTGCCTGTAATCCTCAGAAAAGGTTGGAAATAAACAAAATGAGCCATAAACTGCTAATAAAATTCCAATTATAAATCCGGCTACGATGTTTTTTGTGCATTTAAAACCGGCATGGTTATATTTAAAGCCGAGAACAATTGACAAAATTGGAATTGGCAGCCAGCACCAGAAAACCCAGGTATTTTTGACGGCGTTCAATCCATGCTGAGGATGAATTGTATCTACTATAGTCACTGACCATGAAGCAGCAAACAAGCTGAAAAGGGTTAAGATAAACAATAGGATCATGCCTGCTTTAATAAAATAAGTATGACGGTATTGTTTCATATCCATGCTGTCTGGATTAGCATTCATGTATTTTCCTGAGTTTGAAAACTTCTTTCGTATAAAATCAATCAGACTTGCATCACATACAGCTTTAGGAATAAGGATAACATTTCTCTGACCGAATTTTATGTAAAAATGAGTGTCAGTTTCTATACAGGTTTCAATAATGCTGTAATAGACTTCTTTTGTCTGATGAGTGCTTCGCCTGATTAAATAATTATCATAAAAGTATATATGAAATTCCGTGTCTGAGACTTCCCTTTTTTGCAAAGAATTATATGCCTTTTCGGCATAATGTTCTAATCTTTTTTTATATAATATCATGATAAATATCTGGCATATAACAAAAAAGATGAGTGCGATATAAGGAAGGGTGGATATATTGGCAATAATTAAGGTAAATATTATATTTAATATGGTTCCCCTCATGACAAATGCCCAATATGTCTGCGGAAAATAATGAACCATTTTCTTGTATTCATCGACATTCATGACAGTTTCGCATGTGTATAAACATTTATCATTAGCACTCCTTTCTATATTCGTCTGGGCGGTTGGCATAGGCGTGTCTGGAACCGGCTTTCTGATTTTATTGACGATAAAGGCAATCATAAAAGAAATGATAAACCATATAACCGTAAAAAACAGAGTTGCTTCAAAAAAGTCAAGCCAGGTGAGAGGTTCTTCGCCGGGGTCATCAGGAATCAGCATTACAACTAAAAAGAATATAGTCCAGCAGATTAAAGGAATACTAAAAAGTTTGGGAAAAAAACGGCTTTTTAAAGTACTTTTACTCGTATGCATTATAAAATGTCTCCCTTAAGTATGAATTATTAATAATTCTATCATAGTTAGCGAAAAAAAGCATTCTAATTAAATGTGATTAACCCATTGACTTTAAAATGAAATCTGATATAATAAAATATGATTTATCAATTCGTTTGCATACCGCACATGTTCTGGTGAGTGATTATTATAAATCAATCATCATAAGGGCTTGTACTGGTTTCGACGGGGATGTTAAAGTTTGAGAAGCCATCCGCAGACTCCGGAACTGCGTTAAAAGCTGGAACCTAAATATAAAAGCAGACGATAAGTTAGCTTTAGCTGCCTAATTAGGCGCTTGTCGGCCCGGGACTGCTCACCATTCCGGTCACCGGCATCGAATAAGGTGAGGACCTCCAGAGCCTAAGCTTTGCGGCTTTGGAAAATTTATGAAGCTACTGATGCTGTAGGCCTGTCATTAGGCATATGGCAGAGGGAATGAATGTATAATGACTGTGATGGGAGATGCTTGGATGGAGATGTCTTCGGACCGGGGTTCGACTCCCCGCAGGTCCATCGACCTAAACCTCTGTAAATTGCGTATTTACAGGGGTTTTTCTTTGCTTAAAATGCGAAAAACTGAAATGGTATACAGCAGAAAGTATATATTTTATGAATACAATTACAAATTATGTCATATTTTGTCGATAAACCATGCTATAATAATGCTATCGAATCTGATGATTTTTCTAAGAGAAATGAGGGAAGAGCATGAAGAAAAAATGGACTGCATTATTATTAGCCTGCGCTATGGTTGTTCCTTACGGGGCAATGCCTGCCTATGCGGAAGCTTTGAATGGGGCGGAAGCGGGTGAGACAGAATCTTATGAGGCACAAACCTATGGAATTGAGTCTTATGGGACAGAAAGTACTGAAACAGAAAACAATACTGAACAGCCAATCCAGGATGAGTATGGATATGATGTCCAGACGGAGCAGGATGCATCGGATGAATATGGTGTTCAGGTAGAGCAGGCGAAGAAAGGTGGCAATATTAACTGGAATTATCCGGATAACATTATTCCAACAGATAAGACGGCTGCCAGTGAGGGATGCCTTCTTGCCGGTGTGAAAGGAACATATCTTGCTGATGCTCAGAATGCACTGGATCTGATCAACCAGTATCGTAAGGAAGCTTGTGATAATGGGTATCCGGATCCGCGAGATGCAAATCGAAAATTGACTTCATCAGATTATAAACCGATTAAATGGTCATCAGATTTGGAATATATTGCAAGAATCCGTGCTGCAGAAGCTTCTGTGTTAATCAGCCATACACGTCCAAATGGGGAAAGTTGTTTTAGCCTGTCGTCACCGAATGGTATTGAAAGTTATGGGGAGGTGTTGGCATGGAATAACACGGATTCCATGTTGACGGGTATCGACCAGTGGTATGGAGAGAAACAGGATTGGTTGGATCAGGATTCAAGTGCAGAAACAGGTCATTATACACAGATGATCGATCCAAACAATAATTATGTTGCGATTGCCTCGTTTTTGAATAATGATGGGAAATATTCAAATGCGACTTCTGGAGAATTTACATCTGAGGAGAATTTGGATGAAGAGACTGCACCGGCAATAAAAGATTGTATACAAATTATAGAATTCAGGCAGGAAGACGTAGCAATATCTGCTGATGGACTAGATAGTACACTTGAAGTAGGAGAGACAGGTCAGGTTATCCTTAAATTGTCCTATGATAGTTGCGAATTGCAGGGCAGTGTACGGGGGTGGTCTTCTGATGATGAAGGTGTTGTGAAAGTCACTCAGGATGGTGCATTTACGGCTGTTCATCTTGGTCGGGCAGTTATTACTGCTGAGATGGATTGCGGAGTCAATGTACCCTTTGAAATAAATGTATGTGAAAAAGGAAAGAAGATTGGCAGATCAAATGTCATGATTACCAATTACGAGTATACAGGTTCCGCGGTTATTCCATCCGTGACAGTAAAGCGTGACAGCAAGGTTTTAAAAGAGGGAACAGATTATACTTGTACTTATACAAAAGCGACTGAAGTTGGAGAGAAGATGACAGTTACAGTCAAGGGCATTGGAGCTTATGTAGGAACAGTAACAGAAACACTTATAGTTCAGGCGAGAAATCTTGAGAAAAGTGCAGAAATTTCTATGGGAAAATGTGATGATTATACGGATTTTGATTCTATAAGTAATGCGATAGTTGTACGGTGCAATGGCAGAACTTTAGTAAAAAATAAAGATTATTATGTCAGCGGTCTGAGCCTTTATGGCTATGGAAATGTGATTGAGATTAATGCTGCTGTAGAGGGTCTAGGAAATTATTGCGGAACGGTTCAGAAAGAATTCACTGTTACAAAGGATCAGAAACCTTTAGTTTATTCTGTCAGTGCCAAATGCACAGCCGATGGCCTGAATATTTCATGGCAGTCAACAGACAATGCGGATGGGTATTATATTTACAGAAGCTGCTATCGTAATAACAAATGGGAGAGCTGGAAGAATATCAAGAAAATCACAAATGGGGACACAAAAACATGGAAGGATAATAATACAGACAGTAATTTGTTATATCGCTATACAGTCAGAGCTTATAATGAGTCCGGTATGAGTGATTATAACAGCAGCAATATTACTGAATCTTATTTTGTGTCGAAACCGACAACTAAACTGTCAAATAGTGCAAAAGGAATCAATGTCAACTGGGCAAAATCCAAGAATGCATCCGGGTACTATATTTATCGTAAAGATAAGAAATCAGATGGTTGGACGAAAGTAAAAACTGTTGACAGCAAAACATCCTCCTGGATGGATAATTCTGCAAAATCCGGAAAGAGTTATTATTATACGGTTGTGGCATATCGTGATAAGACCAGAAGTGCGTTTGATACAGACCGTACGATTGTACGATTAGATATGCCGTCTGTAAAAAATTCAAATGCAGCCAAAGGTGTTCTGGTGAAGTGGAACAAAATTTCAGGCGCACAAAGTTATGATGTCTATCGTAGTCAGTATGCTAATAATGCATGGACAAAGTGGAGCAAAATTGCCAGTGTCAGCAATAGTAATATTTCCTATACAGACAGCAGTGTGAAAGAAGGAACAATCTGCAAGTACACGGTAAGAGCGGTTAAAGGCTCTTCTATGAGTGCTTATGAGTCCGGAACAGCGATTTGCTATTTATCCCAGCCGGAGTTCTCTTTGTCTGAAACAAATAAAGGAATTGCGGTCAAGATGAAAGCTAATAAAAATATTGACGGTTATCTTATTTACAGAAAAGACAGCAATGGCAGGTGGCAGAGAATGGCCACAGTAAAGGCCAATAAGGATATCACCTGGACAGATGCAAACGTAAAGAAGAATAGCAAATATACCTACACTGTACGTGCTTATAAGAAAAATGATCTCAGTTCCTATCATTCAGGAAAATCTGTAACCTATAAAGGCGGAAAATAATCCGGGAAGGTATTGCGGCATCAGAAAATTGCGTTTTATGAAACAATTATGTAATATTTGATACTCAATATTGTAATAATTGACAGGAGGTGGTATAATAAGAAATGTTATACAGCGGATAGATTGTTTTCTGTTGCGAAATGGAGAACTTTTTGTTCGGGATTTGAAAGTTAAAAAGGAGGTCTATGTTGATGAAACATAGCAAAAGGTTGATGAAATGTGTGATGGCGGGAGCCTTATGCGTTGCCATGACCATGCCGGTGTTGGCGGATACGAAAGCAGATGTTACGAATCAGATTAATACACTTGAGAGTCAGGCGTCGGATCTTGAATCTGAACTTTCCAGTATGAAAGCCAATAAGACAAGCCTGGAATCTTACATAGCAGAATTGGATACAAAGATTAAGTCGACATTGAGTGATCTGAATACAGTTTCTGATGAGATTGAGCAGACGAATGAAGAGATTACCGTTGCCAAGAAGAATCTCAAGAAAGCTGAAGCGGATCAAAAGACACAGTATGATGCGTTGAAAGCACGTATCAAGGCGATTTATGAATCTGATGAGGATGCTTCATTTTTTAGAGTCCTTCTTCAGGATGCAGATCTAAAAAGTGTACTGAATTCGCAGGAGTATAAGTCTCGTATCAATATGTATGATTATGATTTGTATACAAATCTTGAGGAGACAACACAGAAAATTCTTGATTACGAACAGGAATTGGGAGAAAAACAGGCCAATCTGGAAAAGAACAAGGATACTTATCAGCAGCAGATGGACGAGCTGAATGTGATTCTTGATGAGAGACAGAGTGAATTGAGTTCTCTGGATGAAAGTATGCAGGCTGCTTATTCTGATATTTCAGATATCCAGTCACAGATTGATGCTCAGAATAACAAAATGTCTGCTATTTTAGCGGATGAGAAGAAGACTGCGGAAGAAAGAGCAGCAAAAGAAGCTGCAGTGAAGAAGGCCAGCCAGAGCACAACGACAAAGAAGGAGCCTTCCGGCAGCAGTTCAACGAAGAAAGAGACAGAAGCAGAGACAAAAGCGCCTGAGACAGAAGCACCTGAAACGGAAGCACCTGAGACGGAGGCACCTAAAGATAATTCGTCAAATTCATCATCATCATGGGATGGAACAGTTCTTTCACCAAGTCATGGTGTCGTGTATGGACCGACAGGTAAAGAAACTTACTATAATCTTGATATGAGCGGTGTTGTCAGCATTATGCGCAATATGGGATTTTCATCTGAAGATTATCCTTATTGGGTAAGAGAAGACGGATGTAAGATGCTTGGGCCATATATTATGTGTGCAGCTAATCTGGATCGATTCCCTAGAGGAACCACAGTGGAGAGCTCTCTAGGAACCTGTCTGGTATGTGATACCGGTGGTTTTGCAGCATCCAATCCAACACAGCTTGACATTGCTACTAACTGGTAGTTAATATATATAACAGATGGAAGATTATCCATCTGTTATATGTTTTTTGGGGTATAGACTGTACTGGTTATTGAAGAAAGGGGTGTTTTATGAATCTTTGTGAATTTGGGGACAGGAGCTATCCGCACATTTTGTTCATTCCGGGATTATTTATGTCCGGAGAATGTCTGAAAAGCATTGCATTGAAGATGCCACAGTATCATTTTATCTGTGTGACACTGGATGGATATGATGACTCAGGCGAAGAATTTGAGGGGTTGGAGCAAGAATGTACAAAAATTGCCAGTCGGTTAAAGGAGAATAGTTTTATTTCTTTTGAATTGGTAATGGGAATGTCGCTTGGGACGATTTTTGCCATGGAGCTGGCAAAGTGTGAAGAACTGACGATCCGAAAGATATTTCTTGATGGTGCAGTGAATTTCTATACATCAGGTGCTGCTTTTTTTGAAAGAATGGCCATGCGTCATATTTTCAGCGGCTATATCAGAAAAGCTTCTGACAGGGAGAAGATGATCGCCAATCTTGAGAAGAATTTTATTGGAAATTGGCCGGAAGAAATGCAGCGATGCATGTCCGGACTTTCAGAGAATTCTATGAAGGCAATGATAGAGGTATTGGTAAATTATAGGATCGGTCCGGGAGTTGAACAGCCGCTATACTGTCTGTATGGCAGCCGGGAGACAAATATGCAGGTGAATGCACATCTGATCAGGAGATACTACCCGAATGCAGAGGTCCATATCGTCAAAGGCTATAATCATCTTGTTTATGCCAATCAGCAGCCGGATGCATATGCCGGCCTGATCCAGGCGTTTTTGACCGCATAAAAATATATACAGTGGAGAATATAATGAATAAAAAAGATTTAAATCAAATGGAAAATACGACATCCGCACAAGTATATTATCAATGGCTTGAAAAGAGTATTTCAGCTAGTAAAGGCTGCTATGAAATGACGGTCATTGAAGGCGAATTAAGCGGTATGAAGATTTTGTGGGAAGGTGAGATGCCTGTCTGCGTATATATGACAGATGAAAAGACGGAGACAAAGAAAAAAGCAGCTGCAATCATAACATCTGTGATGGAACAGAGCGAATGGACAGACAGGCGGCTGCCGTCAGTGCTTGAGTTTGATTTTGGTAAAGTATTTGCAGAAAAAGTCGGCGGCGGACAACAGATGATTATCTGCGGTGCAGGACATGTTTCGATTGCTCTGCTGCGTATGGCGAGAATGGTGGGCTTTCATGTGACAGTTATTGATGATCGCCCGGCTTTCTGCAACAAGGCCAGAGAGGCAGGGGCAGATGAAGTTATCTGTGAACCTTTTTCTCAGGCACTGGAAGCCATTGATGACAGAAATGAGCCGTATTTTGTGATCGTGACAAGGGGACATCAGTATGATGTGGATTGCATGCATGCCATCCTTGGAAAACGTCACAGCTATATCGGCATGATGGGCAGCAGAGTCAGAGTGAAAAATCTGAAAGCAGGTCTTCTGGAAGAAGGGTACGATCAGATGCTGCTTGATAGTGTTCATATGCCCATAGGTCTGAAGATCGGAGCCGCTACTCCGGAGGAGATTGCGGTGTCTATTATCGCAGAGATGATCCAGTGCAGAAGAAGCTGTACAGAGGATTATTGTTATTCTTCAGATATGCAGAAGATGCTGGCGCATCCTGCAGAAGATATCAAAAGGGCATTGGCAACCATTATCGTCAAGAAAGGTTGCGGACCGAGGGAGGCAGGTACGAAAATGGTTGTCCTGGAAGACGGACGAATCATCGGTACCATCGGCGGCGGCTGCGCAGAGGCGGAAGCAATTACGAAAGCGCGTTATTGTATGCGGGAAGGAGTAAGTGCCCTTGAACATGTGGATATGACAGGAAGAGAAGCGGCAGAAAACGGACTGGTCTGCGGCGGTATCATGGATATATGGATCCAGCCACTGAACTGATTTTTCTAATAGATGGGAGAAAGCTTTTAACGACAGGTTAATTTCTCTCATCTTTTGTAGATTACGATTAATTGAAGGAGTAACAGTCGTATTTACAGGCTGCAAAAAGTGTTGAAAGTTAGAAAAATATATTTTTTCAAAAAAATTTAAAAAAAGGCTTGCATTTTCCTGAAAAGTAGTGTATGATAGCAGAGTAGCAAATGGCTCGTTGGTCAAGCGGTTAAGACGCCGCCCTCTCACGGCGGAAACAGGGGTTCGATTCCCCTACGGGCTATTTTTTTAATGCCAAAATCCAAATGGATGAAAGCAAGTCTGCTTAGGCATCATATATGCCGGTGTGGCGGAATTGGCAGACGCACATGACTCAAAATCATGCGGAGCAATCCATGTCGGTTCGAGTCCGACCACCGGTACTAGATTTTATAGAAACGCTGTTTTACAGCGTTTTTTTCGTTATATGGATTTATTGGATATTGATATAAGGTAATGTAATACGCATGATTCTTGCCATCAAAAGGAGGTAATCATGTGAACAAGATTACAATGAAATTCCAGACAAATTTTGAATTTGATAAAATATATGAGGGGTTCATGCAAAAATGAATATTATTTTGATATTAACTTGTTTTGCTGCATTTTATAACATAAAAATTACATCCTATAATAAAGATTATCTTTCGGTGCAGCAGACAGAGAATTTAAAAGGGATATTTATTTTATTGGTGCTGTTCCATCATTTGAATATTTTTGCCGGTGTCGGAGATATATATAACTTTTTTTCAAATGCCGGGTTTATAGCGGTTGGCGGATTTTTATTTATTTCAGGATACGGTCTTATGTACCAATTTGAACATAAAGGCAGAGCGTATGTTAAGTCTTTTCCAAAAAGAAGACTTTTTGTTGTGCTTACGCCGGCAGTAGTGATGAGCGTCATCTATTTTTTGATAAAATGGAAAATGTACGGCTATTCTTTAAGTGCGATGAAAGATGATTTTTTTAGAGGATCATCTGTTATCTCAAATGGCTGGTATGTAACTGCAATTATATATTTTTATATGACGTTTTATATATCGTCGATGATTGCATTGATTCTTAAGAAGTCAGAAGCTGTAATAATATTGAATGCTGCAGCAGCGATCTTTTATATCGTTGTATGTCTGAAGCTGAACTATGAAGGACATTGGTTTCCTGCGGCTTTTGCTTTTGGTTATGGGATATTGTGGGCCTTTTTCAAAAACAAAATTGATAATAATTTAGAAAAAGGAATATTTGCAGTGCTCGCAGGGCTTATTATTTTCTATTATATTTTGACGATGGGATTGCAGTTTGGACATGGATGGGATGAGTTCAAATGTCTGATGTATTTAACAATGATTGTTTTGGTTGGAATGAAGGTTAAATTGCAAAGTAAAATAATGGAATGGTTAGGCTCAATTTCGTATGAAGTATATCTTGTTCATGGATTGTTTTTTATTTTGCTCCGTAATAATTACATCTATATTGCTGATGAATTTGCTTTTATGCTGACTCTATTTATATTGTCTTTTATTTCAGCCGTTATTCTGCATAAAATATTTGTCTGTATAGAAAAAACTGTTTTTAAGGGAAATTAGGCGTTTGGTTTGTATAAATTAAATATTTTTTTGTAACTGTTCAGAGCCAAGCAAAATTTCAAAAAACAGGTATAAAATGCTTGCATTTTTAAGACTGTTTTTGAAATTTTATTTGGCGGATACGCCACACCGACGAAATGCGTAGCATTTTGGAGGTTAGCTCTGAACAGTTGCATTTTTTTTATTTATCTGCAGAGGATTGCTTTGCAGATATGACAGCAAATTTAATTTATTTTCTGGCACATTCTGCGTCATCACCTTTTAATATTTTGACACCATGGATAATGGCATCTATGGCATATTCCAGGTTTTCCCGTACGGCTTTCGGGCTTCCGGGCAAATTGACGATCAGCGTGTTTTCGCGGATGCCGGCGATACCCCGGGAGAGCATGGCCTTAGGTGTGTAGTGTAGGCTGTTGGCGATCATGGCAAATGTCAGATTATCAGCTCTGCGTTCGACGATATCTGCGGTGGCTTCCGGGGTGACATCTCTTTTGGAAAATCCGGTACCGCCTGTGGTGAGAATAAGATCGATCCCCTGGTGACAATAATTTAACATCTGATCGGACAGCATCTGGCGGTCATCAGGGAGAATGACTTTGCCTGTCACTTCCAGTTCGTGGGCGGTTACGATCTCTTCAATAACTGAACCGCTTTTGTCTTCGCGTTCGCCGGCATATCCTTTGTCGCTGGCGGTAATAATAGCAACTTTGTACATAATTTATCCTCCTATCTGTGACATTCCGCGATGTTCCGGCGACAAGCTGTCAAGGTCATGGTGCTTTGGTTTATCGTGGAGTGCCAGAGAAATCTGATGCATGATTTCTTCATCGGAATGATGGCTTCTGAGTAATGGCTTCAGATTAACACCTTTTTCGTAAAAAAGGCAGGTCTTTAACTGGCCATCAGCCGTCAGCCGGATTCGGTTGCATTGCTCACAGAACATGTGGCTCATGGCACTGATGAAACCGATATGCCCCCTGAAACCGTCAATATGGCTGTAATGGGCCGGGCCATTGCCGAAAGTGCCTTCTGCAGGCAGTAAAGATCCGTAAGCAGTTTCAAGGATCCGGCGGATATCGGATTCGGGAACCGACTGATAATCCTTTCCGAGACCGATGGGCATCAATTCGATAAACCGGACATGGAAGGGATAATTTTTGGCAAAAGCGGCAATCCCAGGAATGTCTTCGGTGTTTGATCCCTGCACGGGAACACAGTTGATTTTGATGTTGGGAATGCCTATGGCAGCGGCTGCATCAATGGCTTTCAGAACATCTGACAAGGCATCGGTGCCGGTGATCTGTCGGAAAATCTCGGGATCCAGAGTGTCCAGACTGAAATTGATGCCGTCGATACCGATGGCTTTCAATTCTTTCAGATGCTGCAGTGCCAGAATACCATTGGTGGTAATTGTTACACTGTCAATCCCCGGGATATCTTTGATAGCCCGGATCAGATGACAGACATTTCTGCGGACGAAAGGTTCTCCACCGGTAATTTTTACCTTGCGGACGCCGAGTTCTGCAAAAATCCGACAGAGATGAATGGTTTCTTCGTATGAAAGAATTTCATGCATCGGAAGACAGGTAATACCCTCGGGAGGCATACAATAACGGCATCGGAGATTACATCTGTCTGTCACCGAGATCCGGATATAATCAATTGTTCTGCAAAATCCATCTAACATAAAATCCTCCCAAAAATCCACAGCAGAAGGCTGTCTGCCGGGAATTTCTGCACAAAATAGCGCAATACTTATCGATGTCGGTATTTTCCGACTGCGTAATATAACTATATATCGAAACCGGAGAAACGTCAAGAAAATCACAGGTGACAAACAGTGAAAAATGATTTATAATAAATGCAAGTGAGAGATGAGAGAAGCACTTCTTTTGAAGAATATGTGAGAATGCATGTATCAAAAGAAGTGCTTTTTAAAAGGAGGATGCAAAGTGAAATGTCATGACGTACAGCGAATGATTCAGGGCTTTATAGAGAAGAGATTGACAGATGAACAGCTAGAGGCTTTTTTGGAGCATATTGCATCCTGTCGTGACTGTTATGATGAGCTGGAAGTCTATTATATGATTACAACCGGTCTGCTGCAGCTGGATGAAGAACATTCCGAGACATTGGATTTTAAAAAGAATCTGAGAGATTTTATTGAATCCGAGCAGCATGGTTTATATATGCGCAGACGTGCAGAACATAATCGTAGGGTTTTGCGTCGTGCAGTGGCAGCTACCCTGATCATTATAATCGTTTTTTCGGTACATGTGTTTATTTCCAGTGAGAACAAAATTCAGTCTATTGATGATTTTCGGAATGAGGCGGCACTGTCATTGTATACGTTCTGGTTCGGTAAAGATGAAGCCACCGGGAAGATTCGTGATGAAGATGTATTGCCGTCACCATATCAATGCAGACTGAATTTTGAATGGCAGCATCCGGTAATCCTGCCGGCAGGATTAGAAGTTGATCAACGGGCTTTGCCGGACGAAAACAAGATAGAAAAGGATTGGTTTTTAAATGAGTAAAGTAATATTGATAGACGGCCACAGCATTTTGAACAGGGCTTATTACGGAATTCCACTTTTATCCAATGCGGAGGGATTGCATACCAATGCGGTATATGGTTTCCTGAATATTATGTTTAAGATTCTTGATGAAGAGAAAGCGGAGTATCTTGCAGTGGCATTTGATGTCCATGCACCGACTTTTCGGCATGAGATGTTTGAGGCATATAAAGGTACGCGTAAACCGATGCCGGAAGAGCTGCGCGAACAGGTGCCCCTGATCAAGGAAGTACTCCATGCTATGCAGATTCCGACGCTGGAACATGCAGGATACGAGGCGGATGATATTCTTGGCACGCTTGGTAAGCGATATGAAGCGGCAGGCTATGATGTTTCGATCATTTCCGGTGACAGGGATCTTCTGCAGCTGGCTACAGATAAGGTCAAGATCCGTATTCCGAAGACAAAGATGGCAGGAACAGAGATTGAAGATTATTATGCGGCGGATGTTTTTGAAAAGTATCAGGTGACACCGACGGAATTTATTGATATGAAAGCATTGATGGGCGATACATCTGACAATATTCCGGGGGTTCCGGGTATTGGAGAGAAGACAGCTTCCAAGATCATCAGTACATGGCACAGCATTGAGACGGCCCATGAGCATGTGTCTGAGCTGAAGCCGAAGAAAGCCTCGGAGAACCTGGCAGCATATTATGAACAGGCACAGTTCAGCAAAGTACTGGCAACAATTAAGACGGATTGTGTGCTTGATTTTAAATTGGAAGATGCGGCAATCGGCCAGATGATGAATGAAGATTCTTACAGTATTATGAAACGTCTGGAATTGAAGAATATCCTCAAGCGTTTTGACGGTGTGGCAGAGGCGGCGGCTGTTTCCTATCAGACAGCAGAAGTCCTTTCGGATTTTGCTGAGGCCGTACAATGGCTGGAAGGAATCAGTGAGACAACGAAACTGGGTGTTTGTTATATTTCAGAGGGTGAACTGGAGGGCCTGGCTGCCTGCAAAGAAGACAGGAAACCGGTATTTATTCCTGCTTCAGGGATGATGACCAGGGAAGTGCTTAGGAATATGACAGTATCGGCTGTCCGCAGGTCAGAAAGCTGTTGCATGATTGATGTAAAATCTCAGCTTTACAGTCTGGATCTGACGGAAGAAGATTCGGTTTTTGACGCGGCGATTGCAGCGTATCTGTTGAATCCGTTGAAGGACAGTTATACGTATGACGGCATTGCTCAGGATTTTCTTGGAATGACAGTGCCATCCAGAGCAGATTGGCTGAGGAAACAGTCTCTGGCGGAAGCGTATGAGAAGGATGCTGAGAATTTCGGCCATTATGCGGCATATGCGTCAATGATCCCGGTGATGGCTTATGAGACATTGTCACAGCGTCTGAAAGAAACAGAGATGACAAAACTTTTCGAGACAATTGAGATGCCCCTGGTTTTTGCTCTGTATGATATGGAGAAAGCCGGTATCTGTGTGGAGAAAGATGCCCTGGAAGAATACGGCAGCCAGCTGACAGGAAGAATTGCAGAGCTTGAGAAGAATATTTATGAGCTGGCAGGAGAAAACTTTAATATTAACTCGCCGAAACAGCTGGGTGTGATCCTTTTTGAAAAATTGGGATTGCCTTTTGCCAAGAAGACAAAGACCGGCTACTCTACATCCGCAGATATCCTTGAAAAACTGCGTTCGTATGATCCGATCATTGGTCAGATTCTGGAGTATCGTCAGCTGACAAAGCTGAAATCCACCTATGCGGACGGATTGGCGGGGTATATCAGACCGGATGATCACCGGATACACGGCAAGTTTAATCAGACCATTACGGCAACCGGACGTATCAGCAGCACCGAACCGAACCTGCAGAATATTCCTGTGAGAATGGAACTTGGGCGTCTGATCCGAAAAGTCTTTGTGCCGAAGGAAGGCTGTATTTTTGTGAATGCCGATTATTCCCAGATTGAATTGCGTGTTCTGGCACATATGGCAGGGGATGAACACCTGATACAGGCATACAAAGAAGCGCAGGATATCCATCGGATGACGGCTTCTCAGGTATTCCACACACCGTTTGATGAAGTTACGCCGGCTCAGAGAAGCAACGCCAAGGCGGTTAATTTCGGCATTGTCTACGGCATCAGCTCTTTTGGACTGAGCCAGGATTTGAGTATAACCAGGAAAGAAGCTGAGAATTATATCCAGCAGTATTTTGAGACTTATCCGGGAATTAAGGCTTTTCTTGACCGTTCGGTGGCGGATGCCAGGGAGAAAGGCTATGCAGTGACAATGTTTGGCAGACGCCGTCCGGTTCCGGAACTTCTTTCCAGCAATTTTATGCAACGCTCATTTGGTGAGCGTATCGCCATGAATTCTCCGATCCAGGGAACTGCTGCGGATATTATCAAAATTGCTATGGTCAGAGTGGACAGGCGGCTGAAGAGACAGCAGATGAAATCACAGTTGATCCTTCAGATCCACGATGAGCTGCTCATTGAAGCCACACTGGATGAGGTGGATGAAGTGAAGCATATCCTGAAAGAGGAAATGGAACATGCAGCCCGGCTTGCAGTTCCACTTGAAGTGGATATGCATACGGGTCATAACTGGTATGAATTAAAATAAAGGGGAAGAGACAGATGAAGGTATATGGTATTACCGGCGGTGCCGGAACAGGCAAATCCGAAGTGATCCGGATGCTGCAGGATGATTTCCGGGGCTATGTGATCATGGCAGATGAGGTTGCCAGAGAATTGACACAGAAAGGGCATGTCAGCTATCGTCTGATCGTTGATTATTTCGGCAGGGATATTCTGATGGAAGACGGAGAGATTGACAGAAGGAAATTGGCGGATCATGTCTTTAACAATGAGGAAGCCCTGGAGAAATTAAACAGCATGACCCATCCTTATGTCAAAGAAGAGATTAAAAGGCAGATCGCTGAAGCAGAAGCCTCCGGCAATTACCGTTTTGCGGCGGTGGAGGCAGCACTTCTTCTTGAATGCGGCTATGAGAATATCTGCGATGAATTTTGGTATGTTTATACAAAACCGGAGATCCGCAGACAGCGTATGAAAGAAAACCGCAATTACTCCGATGAAAAAGTGGATGCAGTGATGCGAAATCAGCAGTCGGATGAAGTCTTTTTCGATAAATGTGCATTTGTGATCGAGAATAATACAACGCTGGATGCGGTTCGTGAACAGTTAAAGAAGAAATTGGTTTAGATATCTGAAATTTGTTGTATACAAAAGTTGCCTGAAGGCAGCCTTTTGTATACTTTGATGAATTAGTGTGCTAATACAAAATAAATGTTGCGTTTAAAATGTCGATGGATTATAATCTAATGTAAAAGTCCCGGACGCTGGACATCCGGGCACGGAATTCGGCTCTGTTTTCAGAGATTTTTATCCGAAGTTCTGTTTTATTATACGATGAGAGGATGAGATGCATGCAATTTTCAACAATTGCCAGCGGCAGCAGCGGCAACTGTCTGTATGCAGCAAATGATGATACACATATTTTGATCGATGCGGGTATCAGTAAGAAACGAATTGAGTTGGGACTGAAGAGTTTCGGCACAGAGGGTTCGGATATTGATGCACTTCTTGTGACCCATGAGCATCTGGATCATATTCAGGGAATTGGTGTCTGGTCAAGAAAATACCATGTGCCGATTTACGGAACAAGAGGAACGCTGGAAGAAATATGGAGAACAAAGTCTCTTGGTAAATTAGACGAGTCACTTTTTCATGTGATTCGTCCTGGAGAGAGTTTTAAGATTAACAATATAGACATCCATCCTTTTTCTATTCCCCATGATGCAAGGGATCCCGTCAGCTATCAGATTGAATCGGCAGACACAAGAATCGGGACAGTGACAGATCTTGGGTACTTTGATGATTCCATTGTCAATGAACTTCAGGACTGCGATCTGCTCTATGTGGAAGCCAACTATGATCTGCATATGCTCCAGGCAGGGCCGTATCCCTATCAGTTAAAGCGCAGAATTGCAGGCAATTATGGTCATCTTTGCAATGAGATGTCCGGTCAGCTGATCGGCAGACTTTTGAATGAGAGATTGCAGAAAGTGATCCTGGGCCATTTGAGCAAAGAGAATAATTTCCCTGAGCTTGCGCTTAAAGCCGTTCAGAATGAGCTGGAAAGAGATTTTTCAGTAACAAAAGAAACGCTGCCGGTCAGCGTTGCCCCAAGAGATGAGGCAATGGCCATTATCACATTATAAAACGGAGGTATTGAATCATGAACAGGACAATCATTACAGTTATCGGTAAAGACAGAGTAGGTATTATTGCAGCCGTATGTACATATCTTGCAGAACACAAAATCAATATTCTTGATATTGATCAGTCTATTATCCAGGGTTATTTCCATATGATGATGATCGTAGATGCCAATGGTGCGGATAAAGAATATGCTTCCCTTGTCAAAGATCTGGAGAAAATCGGGGAAGACCTCGGTGTACAAATCAAGATGCAGCACGAAGAGATTTTTGATATCATGCATAGAATTTAATAAAGGCGGGTAAGATAAATGATCAATGTATTTGAAGTTCAGGAAACGAACAAGATGATTGAGGAATCCAATCTGGATGTCCGTACGATTACAATGGGTATCAGTCTTCTTGACTGCTGTGATAATGATGTGGATGTTGTTTGTGACAAAATATATCGCAAGATTACTGAGAAGGCAGAAAATCTTGTAAAGGTCGGAGAACAAATCGAATTAGATTACGGCATTCCGATTGTCAATAAGCGAATTTCTGTTACACCTATTGCGTTGGTAGGCGGCAGCTGCTGCAAAACACCGGAAGATTATGTGAAGATCGCGAAGTCACTGGACAAGGCTGCCCATACGGTGGGCATCAATTTCCTCGGCGGTTATTCAGCACTTGTATCCAAAGGCATGACGCCGGCAGATAAACTGCTGATCGAATCCATTCCTCAGGCTCTGGCTGAGACAGAACTTGTCTGCAGTTCTGTGAATGTGGGATCAACAAAGACAGGCATTGATATGGATGCGGTGAAGATGCTTGGTGAAACTGTCAAGAAAACAGCAGAGCTGACAAAGGACGATGATTCCCTTGGATGTGCGAAGCTTGTTATTTTCTGCAATGCCCCGGATGATAATCCATTTATGGCAGGTGCTTTCCATGGCGTTACAGAAGGGGATGTTGTCATCAATGTAGGTGTCAGCGGACCGGGTGTTGTTAAACGTGCCATTGAAGAAGTGAGAGGGCAGGACTTCGGCGTTCTTTGTGAGACCATCAAGAAGACAGCTTTCAAGGTAACACGTGTCGGTCAGCTGGTTGCTCAGGAAGCATCCAGACGCCTGAATGTACCATTCGGTATTATTGACCTTTCTCTTGCTCCGACACCGGCCGTGGGCGACAGTGTTGCTGAGATCCTTCAGGAAATGGGGCTTGAACGTGTAGGTGCACCGGGAACAACAGCAGCACTGGCTCTGTTAAACGATCAGGTAAAGAAGGGTGGTATCATGGCTTCTTCTTATGTGGGCGGTCTTTCAGGTGCATTTATTCCTGTATCAGAAGATCAGGGAATGATCGATTCTGTACTGGAAGGTGCATTGACAATGGAGAAACTGGAGGCCATGACATGTGTATGTTCTGTTGGCTTGGATATGATTGCTATTCCGGGTGATACAAAGGCGACGACCATTTCCGGTATGATCGCCGACGAGATGGCCATCGGTATGATCAATCAGAAGACAACAGCTGTCCGTCTCATTCCTGTACATGGCATGAAAGTCGGCGATACAGCTGAGTTTGGCGGATTACTTGGTTATGCGCCGATCATGAAAGTCAATGAATTTGATTGTTCGGATTTCATCAATCGAGGCGGCAGAATACCTGCGCCAATTCACAGTTTTAAAAATTAATTTTATTTTGGGAGATAGAAATGGGAGTTTTAGAAGGTTTAAAACCTGAACGTGTTTTTTATTATTTTGAGGAGATCTGCAAGATTCCACATGGCTCTTACAATGTGAAAGCTATCAGTGATTACTGTGTTTCTGTGGCACAGTCTTTGAATCTTGAGGTCCGTCAGGATGAGGAATACAATGTGGTTATCAGAAAACCTGCTTCTGAAGGTTATGGTGAGGCGCCGGTTCTGATGATCCAGGGACATCTGGATATGGTTTGCGTCAAAGATGCAGGTGTGGATTTTGATTTTGAAAAGGACGGCCTGAATCTGGTTGTTGAAGACGGATATGTTCATGCAGAGGGAACAACCCTTGGCGGTGATGACGGCATTGCGGTTGCCATGGGACTGGCTATTCTTGAGGACAATGCAATTGCACATCCGGAACTGGAAGTTGTGTTTACAACAGAAGAGGAAGTTGGAATGGAAGGTGCCATTGCACTGGATACAACGGATCTGAAGGCAAAGTATCTTCTGAATCTTGATTCGGAGGACGAAGGCCATTTTCTGGCTGGCTGTGCAGGCGGCGTGAAAGCCACAGCTGTTTTGCCGATGAGCTGTGCGTCTGCTGAGGGAACGGCAATGACACTGCGTGTACACGGTCTTGTGGGCGGCCATTCAGGTTCAGAGATTGACAAGGGGCGTGCCAATGCCAATATTTTACTTGGCAGACTGTTGTTTGAACTGCATGAAGCACTGCCGTTTTGTATTATTTCCGTGGATGGCGGAGACAAGGACAATGCGATTCCTGTAGATAGTAAGGCTGAGATTGTGGTATCCGACGAAGACATCGATGAGATCCAGTCTCTGGCAGCTGCTTTTCAGGAGAAAGTACGCAGTGAGTTCCATGTGTGTGATCCGGTGATCGCCATCGATGCGGATGTACGTGCGGAGGGAGGCTATGAAGTTTTCTCTATGGCATTGACTGAGAAGGTAATTTTCATGCTGATGCAGGTGCCAAACGGCATCCAGACCATGAGTGCGGATCTTCCGGGACTTGTTGAAAGTTCATTGAATCTTGGTATTTTGAAGACAACAGAGGAAGACATTGTCATGATATGGGCCATCAGGAGTTCAGTAAAATCCCTGAAAACATTGATGATGGATAAACTCAGATATATGACAGAATTTTTGGGTGGGGAGATGACTTTCCGGGGGGATTATCCGGAATGGCCATTTAATCCGAATTCAAAAATCTGTGCGCTGTGCAAGAAGATTTATGAGGAACAGACAGGCAATGAAGCATCTATCGAGATGATCCATGCCGGACTGGAATGCGGTCTGCTCTCTGAGAAGATGCCGTGGCTTGATATGGTCAGCATGGGACCTGAGATGCATGATATCCATACATCAAGAGAACGCCTTGGAATTGCTTCCGTTGAAAGAACCTATGAGCTTGTTCTTACGGTTCTTAAAGAATTTAAAAATTACTGTAATTAGAGGTATGGACGGCAATGATACATGCGATTATATTCGATATGGATGGTGTGCTCATTGACAGCCAGCCGATGCATTATCTGGGAGACCAGCAGACGCTGGCTGCCCATAGTGTTGAGGTGCCGGTAGAAGAGATGACAGCCTATGCAGGGACAACCAATCAGCTGCGGTTCGAATTGTTTAAAGAGCGTTATCATCTGGATGCAGATGTGGCTGATATGATCAGAGAACGTGAAGCAACAATGATTCGTCTTGTCAGAGAAAGTGATGCTGTACCAACAGAAGGTTCTGTTGCATTGTTGGAGAGTATCAAAGCTGACGGGTTAAAAACGGCGGTGGCGTCTTCTTCTTCCTACCATTTTATCTATGCGGTTTTGGAGAAGCTGGGAATCCTTTCGTATTTTGATCTGATCTTTTCAGGTGAAGATGTAAAAAACGGCAAGCCGGCACCGGATGTTTTCCTTGAAACATGTGAGAAATTGCAGGAGACACCGGAAACATGTGTTGTCATTGAAGATTCTGCCAATGGTGTACTGGCTGCGGTAAGAGCCGGCATGGCTTGTCTTGGTTATCAGAACCCTACATCCGGCGAGCAGGATTTGTCAAAGGCCAATGCAGTGATTGATGATTTCAGAACCATTGATGCAGATTTTCTGATCCGGCTCGGAAAATGCTGATCAGAACAGTGTTCATGTTTTAAATAAATATGGATTTAAGCAGCAGCTGCTCATAAATAAAGCTCCGCCTGAGTATAATAAGCAAAAAGGCGGAGCTTTTTGTATGGATGATTATTATGAAATGGAAGCAGAGCAGAGGAACAACAGTCGTCGGCTGAAACAGATGGGAAGGAAAAAGGCCGGGAAGGATATGCCTTTTCCTAATGAGAGAAGGAGTACTTTCTCAGGCAGGATGATCATCGTAGTGCTGATCTTATCAGTAACCATGTTCTTAAAACAGATGCAGTTGCTGGATAACAGCAGGGTGTATCATGCGGCAATGTCGGAGATGGAAAAACAACTGACTGTAGAGGCACTTCGAAAAGCGGTTGTGGAAGAAGGTGTCTATTCGGTGATGAACTGGATACAGGAACAATAAAATTGTACAAATTAGCTATAATTAGCACGCTAAATTTATTGAATATAGATAGTTGACAAAATATGTAGCGAGATATATAATTAGTATACAAACTATTAGTAAGCGATATCAATCATTATTTTGATTATATATTTTTTCTCCCTTTAAACAAAAAACAGTCATAGAGATTATGGCTGTTTTTTGTTTTATTTTTCTTTAAAATGTGATATGATTAACTAATGCATAAACCAGACAAGGAGAATGTATTATGACAAACAAATCTGTCAGAATTGTTGTTGCGACGCATAAAGCCTATCAGATGCCAACAGATTCTATGTATCTTCCGCTTCATGTAGGAGCGAAAGGAAAGACAGATCTGGGATATAGAAGAGATGACACCGGTGAAGAGCATATTTCAGAGAAGAATCCTGGATTTTGTGAACTGACAGGATTATATTGGGCGTGGAAGAATTTGGGAGAGGATTTTATTGGCCTGGTTCACTATCGGAGATACTTTTGCCTGAAGAAAGGAAGAAGAGACGAATGGATGAACCATGTGTTAACATATTCTGAATTAGAGCCGATGCTGCACCTGTATAAGGTTTTTGTACCAAAGAAGCGGAATTATTATATAGAGACATTATATTCACATTATGCACATACACATCATGCCTTTCAACTTGATTGTGTGCGGGAAATTATAGCGGAAAAGTATCCGGAATATTTGAAGAGTTATGACAAAGTTTTAAAAAGGTCATGGGGGCATATGTTCAATATGTTCATTATGCAGAATGATTATCTCGACGCTTACTGCACATGGGTATTTGATATTTTATTTGAACTTGAGAGGAGACTGCCCTCATCGGAGAATTTATCTGATTTCCAGAAACGGCTATATGGGCGAATCAGTGAGATCATATTCAATGTCTGGCTGCAGGAGGAAATAGACAGCGGACGATTAAAAAAGGATGAGATCAGGGAACTGCCGTGTCTGCACATAGAGAAGATTAACTGGCTGAGAAAGGGCGGTGCTTTTTTGTGTGCCAAGATTTTTAAGAAGAAGTATGAAAGGGGTTTTTAACTGTCAATGAGCGAAGTGCTTCTTTCTGTCATTATACCAGCGTATCATTCAGAAGCGACCATTAAAGAAACTATAGAAAGTATTTATCGGGAATTTGAATCCGAAATCAATTATGAGATCATTGTAGTAGAGAACGGGCCGGAAGATCAGACAACGCAGGTGTTGGAAAAGCTAATGTGTAAGGGAATTCCGGTAAAGCTTTTTCACTCAAAGCAGGGAGTTTCCAATGCAAGAAACGTTGGAATTGCCAGGGCTTCAGGAACATGGCTGATGTTTGCGGATGCGGATGATACTCTGCATCCGGGATGTGGGAAAAGAGTGATTGAAGTTATGCAGACCAGTGAGGCAGATTTATGTCTTTTTGGCCATCAAAGCGGAAGAAACAGCCGCCCGGTCTGTGATCAGGCAGAAATCTGCAAAGAAGGCAGCATTGAGCGGGCAAGGATACGGATGCTTCAGGCACCTACCAGATACATGCAGGTCTGGGCAAAGCTTTTTCGCAGACATCAGATTTTGGCATCAGGTGTTTTATTCGAACCGGAACTTCATCTGGCAGAGGACAGTGATTTTACTTTTCAATATACGGCCTTTTGCCGGTCTGCAGCCTTCTATCCGGATATCATCTATGATTATCATATCAATCCGGTTTCTGTGATGCATACTTTTGATAAGAAGAAGGTAGAAGGCTATATCCGTGCCATGGAAGTGATGACAGACAGAATATCAGAAGAAAAAGACGCCATACAGCAGGCCTGCAGGCAGTATATACTGGTACATTTTCATATTGCCATGGTGAATGGTATATTTGCAGGAAATGATACGGATTCTTTTTTTAATAAGGTGAGTGAGATCAGACAGACCGCAAAGAGACCTGTTTTTGCAAAGGCCATTCGGCAGGTGTCATTGAGATCCGGCGGATGGATCGCAGGGGGGATGAACTTTCTTTTGAAAGGTCATATGTATGGAGTATTGGGACTTGTGTATACGTTCAGGGTCTGGCAGAAGAAGAGATCATATAGGTGGAGTGTCAATGGACGGCAGTTAAAAAACTGATAATAAAAGGGAGAAAATGACAATATTTCAGGAGGATGCATACGGATGCAGAAAAATTATCCGGGGATGTTTAATTTGACCAAGGGTTTGATGATGATTGCCATTATGATGATGCATGCAGTAACAGACGGACTTTTTGGCTATGGATTGAATATACAGAGTATGAAGTTGTTCCCGTTGAAGATTCTGGGCTATGGTTCTATGCCGATGTTTTTTATGTTGTGTGGATATACAACCAAAAAGAAATCATGGAAAGCCTGTTTCAAGTCCCAGAAGGTGATTATCAAGCCATATTGCATGGTTGCCGGGTTTGTTTTGGTTATTAGTTTGATAAGTGTCTATTTGGCGCAGGGAAATTATCAAGATTACCTGCAGATTGTGAAATATAATTTTTTTCCTTATTTATTGGCTATTAGTGCCGGGACATTTATGGGAATAGATTCTCATGGTATTGGAGCTATTTGGTTTTTTGTAGCTTTTGTATTGGATACGATCATTTTGAATGCATTACTCCGACTTGAAAGGATATGGCTGCAGATTGGAATTTTGATATCTATGGCAATTGCAGGTATTTATATCGGAAGAGGGGTACTCTTGCCTTTTTATTTGCCGCAGGTATTAGTTGGGGCGGGATACATGTATGCCGGTATATGCTGTAAAAAGATGAATATTTTTAATAAAAAGATTCATCCTGCAATTTGGGGAGGACTTGCGGCTGGATGGATTTACATGTCGTGGAAAGGCAATGTCAATATGGCAGACAATTATTGGCAATGCGGAATGCTTGACTGGGCAATGAGTTTCGGAGCAGGTCTGTGTCTTTTGGTAGGATTGCAGCAGCTGAATATATTTGAGGGAAAGCTGTTTGAAAAAATACGATGGATTGGGAGACATACAATGTGGATTTGCTGTATTCATTCTGTTTTTCAGATTGCAATTCCATGGAATCAGTTAATGCAAAGAATTTCTCCGTGGCCTATAGTGAGTATATTGGTAGAGTTTATTGTTTATATTGGAGGGGCAGTTGGAATATGTTTTATACTTGAAAAAATGAAACATAATCGCAAAAAACACTATAAAAGAATGCTTCATAAAAGAAATTGAGATTTTGCAGCAAGAAAATGTGAGGAAGGGATAATGCTGAAAAAAGTTCTTGTGTTTGGAATGACAGATAATCCAGGTGGAATGGAAAGCTGTATTATGAATTACTATCGACACGTTGATAAAAACAAGATACATTTTGATTTTCTATGCAATTGGGAATCCATGGTCTGCGAAAAAGAAGTGAAGGCGAATGGTTCCAAGGTGTATACGATCCCTCAGAAGAGCCGAAATTACAAAGCCTACAAAAGAGCCATGAATACCTTTTTTTCTGAGCATGCAGACGAATATGATGTTTTCTGGTATAATACCTGCACATTGACAAATATTGATTATTTGATATATGCTAAAAGATACGGTATTAAGAAAAGAATTATTCATGCACATAATTCAGGTAATGAGACATCAATGATTAGAGGTATTTTGCATTATGTGAATAAAATAAGGCTTGGTCGTTATGCTACAGATTTTTGGAGCTGTTCCATGGCGGCGGCTGTATATTTTTTTATTAAAAAACAAATACATTCTCAGAAATATAGGTTGATTAATAATGCTATCAGTACATATAATTACAAATATGATATTCTGATAAGGAATGAAGTACGTAAGAATTTAGGATTGGAAGATAAGTATGTTATTGGACATGTTGGAAGATTCCAGTTTCAAAAAAATCATGAATTTCTGATTGATATTTTTTATGAGTATTTAAAATTAGATAGTAGGGCAGTTCTAATGCTGGTGGGACAGGGAGAAGAAGAAGACGCTATTAGGCAGAAGGTTATAAATTTGGGAATAGAAAAGAGCGTATTGTATATGGGTGTACGAACAGATGTTAACAGGTTACTGCAGGCCATGGATGTCTTCTTATTGCCATCCAGGTTTGAAGGATTGCCACTGGTTTTGATTGAGGCTCAGACATCAGGATTAAGATGTTTGACAACAAAAAATAAAGTGCCATATGAAGTGAATGTGACCGGAAATGTAGAGTTTGAAGAATTGAAGGAAAATTCAATAGAATGGGCACATCATATTGAATATATGGAAAAGCAACCGTATGATAGGAAGTCTTGTTTGGATTTGATTACAGATGCGGGATATGATATTTTGAAAGAGGCAGAAAAAATGGAGTCCTATATGTGTGAGGAATAGGAAATGAAAAGAATATTGATTATTGGACAAACTGATAATCCGGGTGGTGTAGAAACAGTCATAAAAAGATACTATGAGTTTTTGCAGCAAGATTTTCGAATGGATTTTATGGTGTTTACAAATACATGTTATGACGAAGCATATTTTAAAGCACATCAAAGTCGTATTGTTTTCATAAAAAGTGCCCAATTCAGACATCCGTTGGCGTATAAAAAAGAAATACATACTTTTTTTGAAGTGAATAAAGGAATATATGATGTTATTTGGTTTAATTGCTGTGATTTGGCAAATAGTGGATATATTATGAAACAAGCCAAAATAACGGGCATCAGAAAAAGAATTATTCATGCACATAATACTCAGTTGATGCAGACAGGGAAAAGAAGATATTTTTATAGTTTGATGCATCATTATTGGAAAAATCATATTAGTCGGTATGCGACTGATTTTTGGGCCTGTTCTGAATCAGCAGGGGAATTTTTTTATAAAGCACCAATTTTAAAAGGAAAAGCGTTTAAAATTATTCATAATGCAATTGAAACCGAAAAATATGCGTATGATTCAGTTACAAGAAAGCAAATCAGGGAAACATATAATCTGGAAAACAGATATGTAATCGGACATGTTGGAAGATTCCAGTTTCAAAAAAATCATGAATTCCTGATTGATATTTTTTATGAGTATTTAAAATTAGATAGTAGGGCAGTTCTAATGCTGGTGGGACAGGGAGAAGAAGAAGACGCTATTAGGCAGAAGGTTATAAATTTGGGAATAGAAAAGAGCGTATTGTATATGGGTGTACGAACAGATGTTAACAGGTTACTGCAGGCCATGGATGTCTTCTTATTGCCATCCAGGTTTGAAGGATTGCCACTGGTTTTGATTGAGGCTCAGACAGCAGGCTTGAAATGTTTTGCTTCAAAAGATGTGATAACGGAAGCAGCAGATCTTACGGGTAATGTAGAATTTATTTCCTTGAAAGAAGATGCGGATATATGGGCGGGGAAAATTTATAGTCAGTCAGAACAGTTTTTAAATAGGACACAATATGTTAAGCCTATTATAGAGGCAGGCTATGATATTCGTACAGAGGCGGACAAATTCAAAGCATATTTAAGAGGCGATGTTTAATGAGCGAAAAGTATTATATTAAAATACAGATTGGCGAATCTAAAAATGCCAGTTCAAAGGCGGTTAATGATTGCAATCAGATTTTAGAACAATATGGAATAAAAGCATTGAATATGGAGTTGAAGACACAAGGTAACAAATATATAAAGAAAATAAATAATTATCTTCAAGTGAAAAAGATTGACAGGGTAGAATCAAATTCTCTGGTTTTTGTACCGCATCCAATTTATCTCAATAAAAAATATATGGATATATTGAAAGATGCAAAAAAAATGAAGCATATTCAGTTGGCATTTCTTGTTCATGATCTTGAGTCATTAAGAAAAATGTTTCCGGAAATGGAAGATAGTTTCAATTATATGGACAAGATGATGTATGAAATTGCAGATTATGTGATTGCACATAACAGGAGTATGAAACAATATTTGATTGATCAGGGAATAGATGAAAATAAGATATATGATCTGCAGATTTTTGATTATTTGACAGGTCATAATCCGGATGATAAAATAGTCAGATTTGCTAAAACGCTTAATGTTGCCGGTAATTTGGATAGCAATAAATGTCAGTATATTAAAGGCTTAAATAATTTGGATCAATCTGTGAAAGTCAATTTATATGGTTTGAATTTCAATCAGGATGCATTAAAATCAAAATCGGTGCATTATATGGGAGCGTTTCCCGCAGATGATATACCGGCTCAGTTGACAGAAGGTTTTGGACTTGTGTGGGATGGAGATACTATTGCCGGCTGTGCAGGAGACACGGGAAATTATCTCAGGTTCAATAATCCGCATAAACTTTCATTATATCTTGTTTCAGGGATCCCGGTTGTCATTTGGAGTCAGGCTGCGGAAGCACAATTTGTGAAAGAGCATCAGGTTGGGATCATTGTTGATTCTGTTGAGGACTTTGCAGAAGCCTTTGATTGTTTAAGTGAAGCTCAATATAATCAAATGGTATTAAATTCAAAAAAGATTTCAAGGGAATTACGGAGTGGTACATATTTGAAACATGTGATAAGGAGAATTTGTTGATGTTGGAAGATTGGGAATAATAAATGAAAGTGTTGAAGGAGCACTAAAGAAAAATGGAAAAATCAGGAAGATTGAAATGGCTGATAGAAATGTTAATCTATACTGTATTTGGTCTATATGTTTTTATGACATGCTTTTGTAATACGGCCTGGTATAGTTTTGGCGAAGGAAGTAGTTTGAATACCTTCTTAAAAATAGTGAGATATATATGTTATGGACTATTTTTGCTTTCGGCAGTGTATAAAATCAGGCAAAAACATTATAGTATTGAAGCAATGATTTATTTTTCTTCTTTATTACTGTTTTCATGTATAGGGATGTTTACAGGAAAAGATAATTCCTTGTTTTTGACGATTCTTTTCTATATGTTTTTGTTTGGCATGAGCAGTAATCGACTTGTGAAATATGCATTTATTGCTCAGGGGCTATTGTTGTCTTTGACCATTATATGTGCGTTTGCAGGGCTGGCAGATAACTCTCTTTTGGATCCTGTTAGAATGAGATATTCTCTTGGTTTCAATTGGTCTAATTTAGGACCGATTTTGTATTTATTTGTTTCATCAGAATATATCTATATAAGAAAAAATAAAATAACAGCGATAGAATGTGTTGTGATGGAAATAATTAATGTTTTTCTATTTAAACTTACTGACACGAAAATGAGCTTCGCCATTTTGTCAGTTGGATTAATTCTAGTATTTGTTTGTACAGTATCTGATTCCTTTAAAAGCTATGTAAAAAAAATACTGAATAAATTTTATAAGGGGATTCTTTTGCTTCCAATTATAGGAGCGTTCCTGGCCTGTTGGCTGCCATTGTACAATTCAAATAGCAAAGTGTGGATGACATTGAACTATATTTTATCAGGAAGACTTTGGCAGTGCAAAAACGCAATTGTAGAGTACGGTTTTTCGTTATTTGGCCGGTATATTCCTGTTGAAGTTTACTCTGTGCTTAATGGCGGTAATTCTGACCAGACTTATTTTATTGATTCCGGTTATCTGCACTTTGCAATGAAATATGGTATATTTATAATAATTTTATTAGTTGCATTATATGTTTTATCATTGTGGAAAGCATATAAAAAGAAAGATTATTATATGATTGGCATTTATATCATGTTATCTGTTTTTTGTATTAATGATATTCATTTAATTAGTGCATTTAATATATTTACAATTTATGCGTTTTGTGATGAAGATTTATTCAGACATGTTTCAGTATTAAAAAAAATATCAAATTGGATCAACATACATTTATTGAAGAAAGTGGCTTAAAATGAGTAAATCGTTAAAACTCAACTTTATTATGAATACCATATTAACAATGTCCTCCTTCATTTTTCCGTTGATTACCTTTCCGTATGTTTCAAGGATTCTTCTGCCGGAAGGAACAGGAACGGTTTCATTTGCAACATCGGTGGTGACTTATTTTGCATTATTTGCACAGCTGGGCATTCCGACTTACGGGATCAGGGCCTGTGCAAAGGTGAGGGATGACAAAGAGGCACTTTCAAGAACAGTACAAGAGATTTTTCTAATCAATTGCGTGATGAGTGTGCTGACTTATGCAGTGTTTTTGGCAGCACTTTTTACTGTGCCGAAGATGCAGGCAGAAAAGCCGTTGTTTCTTATCATCAGCCTGACTATATTTTTCAATATGATCGGTATGGACTGGCTTTACAAAGGGTTGGAGCGCTACACATATATCACTGTGACGTCTATCATTTTCAAGTTTGCAGCGCTGATCGCCATGTTTGTGCTGATCCATGATAAAAGCGATTATGTGATCTACGGCGGCATTTCCATTTTTGCAGCCTCAGCTTCTAATGTGTGCAATCTGATCAATGTCCGCAAATATATTTCTATCCAACCAGCCGGACATTATCATTTCAGACATCATATGCGGCCAATCCTTATATTTTTTGCCATGTCCTGCGCCACGACGATTTATACGAATCTTGATACCGTTATGCTTGGTTTTATGAAAAACAACGTGGATGTCGGTTATTATAATGCGGCGGTTAAGATCAAAAATGTCCTTCTTGGGGTTGTCACATCTTTGGGAACTGTGCTTTTGCCGAGAGCTTCTTACTATGTAGAACATCAGGAGACGGAGAAGTTTTTGGAGATTACAAGGAAGGCCATTCGTTTTGTTTTCATCATTGCGGTGCCGTTAATGCTCTATTTTATTCTGTTTGCAAAGGAAAGTGTTTTATTTCTGTCCGGTGAGGCTTATGCACAGGCAATATTGCCGATGCAGATTATTATGCCGACCCTTGTGCTGATCGGTTTAACCAATATCATGGGGATACAGATGCTTGTTCCTATGGGGCAGGAAAAAAAGGTGCTTTATTCAGAAATAGCAGGTGCAGTTATGGATCTGATCCTGAATATGATTCTGATCCCGAGAGTAGCCTCCCCAGGTGCCGCCATAGGTACACTGGCAGCAGAGATCATCGTATGGATTCTCCAGTTTGCTGCCCTGAAAAAACTGGTTATGCCGGCTTACAGAGAAGTTAGTTATGGCAAAATAGCTGTGGGTGTGCTGGCTGCGATGCCGGCGTCTTTGTGGGTAAAAAAATTACATTTAGGCAGTTTTATGACACTGCTTTTGTCAGCGGTTTTATTTTTCGGAGTATACGGCGGTGTTTTGACGATTTTGAAGGAATCTTTTGTGTGGGAGATGGAGCAGCAGTTTTTTGGAAAGGCAGGCTTTTTATTCCGGAATAAAAAGGAAAGGTGATGATTGATGAAAGCGAAAAATATTTATGAGATGATTGAAAATGCGGTGCAGGAATTTCATGGAAGACCGGCAATTTCTTATAAAGAACACAGACAGCTTGTGACTAAAAATTATGAAGTGGTTTATGAAGATATTCAAAAGACAGCCGGGTGGCTTAAAATGCATCACTGGAGCGGTAAAAAAGTGGCTCTTGTGGGAGCCATGGATTATGAATGGGCAGTTGTTTATCTGACGCTCCTTTATACGGGGTCTGTCATTATGACAATGAATTATACACAGGATGTATCTGATCTTGAGACAGAGTTTCAGCTTTTAAAGCCTGATGTCCTTTTGTATGGTAAGATAGATGATAATCAGAAGTTGTGGGCAGAACAGATGACAGAAGCAGAAACGGCTTCTATGTATGAGATCAGACAGGCAGCTCTGCCTGAAGTAACCCAAAAATATGAGCTGGCTCCGGATCTTCCGGCCTGCGTGCTTTTTACAACAGGGTCAACAGGAAAGAAAAAAGGGGTCATGCTGGCCCAGAAGAATATGGTCGCCCTTTGTGCCAGCGCAGAATTTGCCTATAATGGCGTGAAGCATGAGAAAGGAATGGCGCCGGTACCGAATTATCATCTGATGAAGCTCGGTTCCATTATCTCCATGTTCAGCAATGGTATCGAACAGTATATATCGAGCAATACAAAACGTACTCTCAAAGATATCCATGAACAAAAACCAGACTTTATCCAGGCAGTTCCTCTTGTCCTTGAGGCGCTGCGCAATATTCTGGAGAATGATACATTGGAAGGAACGATCGCAGAAAAGTTTCAGAAGTTTGATGACCGTCTGCAGACAGTTTCAGTCGGCGGGAGTTTTTCAGATCCAAAGACGATAGATTTTTTTGAGAATCTGGGGGTTCATATTATCAGCGGTTACGGAATGACGGAAGCTGTAGTGATCACCAATGAAAGGGACGGGCGGAAGAGAAAGGGCTCTGTAGGTGAAGTGACGCCGGGGGTATACATAAGGATTACAGATGGTGAAGTTCAGGTCAGCGGCCAGAGTGTGATGCTTGGTTATTATGGGGATCCTGCTTCCACAGAGGCCGTTTTTGATGATGGCTGGCTTAAAACAGGGGACCTCGGTTATGTAGATGAGGAAGGTTATCTGTATCTGACAGGCAGAAAAAAGAATCTGATCATTCTGGCAAATGGCGAGAATGTCTCTCCGGAGGAGCTTGAGGGTCAGCTTAAGAAATGTCCGCTGGTTGAAGAAGCTGTTGTGAGGGAAAAAGCAGGACATCTCCATGCAGAGATCCAGGCGGTCAATGGTGCGGATTATACTGCGCTTGGCACATACATTCAGGATATGAACAGAAAAAATGTTTTGTGCAAGCGGATTGTATCATGGGAGCTGAGAAAGACACCTTTTGAGAGAATTAATGGCATGAAGATCCGAAGAAATTAGGGAAATGGTGATAACAGGCCAGGGAGGAACAGGTATGACAAGGAAAGAAATAAAAGAAATCGTATTTAGGACATTTACAGATGTAATCGCTGATGATGAAGCGGTGATAACAGAGAACAGCAGTATTATGGATGATCTGGATATGGATTCTATAGAGATGCAGGAGGCTTTAAGTGACCTGGAGGAAGAATTTGATATAGAAATTCTGGACTCCATGCTGAAACGGATGATTACCATCGGAGATATTATCGATGTGATCGCAGAACTTCAGGAGAAAGCAAACTGAAAATTCTCAATAAGGAATTGCGTATTTGATAAATCGTGCTATAATGATTTTATGGCATAAAACAACAGAATAAGAAACAGCTGGTGCCGTGTAAAAACGGAGAATAGGGAAACAGGTGCAAATCCTGTGCGATCTCGTCACTGTGAGCAGGAGTTCATTACTAATATGTCACTGAGTCATCGGGAAGACAGTGTTGGACGTTTGGACTGTGAGCCAGGAGACCTGCCAGACTGTGGTACGGGGAATATCAGGTTCCAGGTCACGAGGATTGGCTGTACTGAATGAGTTTAGAACATATAACAGGCAATCCGGCGAATTATCGCTGGATTTTTGTTTTTTCTCCCTCTTTATTTCTTATTCCTGGAAGTGTGCCTGTTTATATTTTATATTTCAGGAGGAAGAACAACATGAAGAAGATGACAACATTTGTGTGTGTTGCTGCTATTACAGCATCTCTTTTAGCAGGATGCGGCGGCAAACAGACCGAGACAACAGCTGCAGCAGAGAGCACAGCAGCATCCACAGAGGCAGCAGTATCTACCGAGACGGCAGCAGAATCTGCAGAAGGTACAGATGCGGATAAGGAAGCAGCAGATAAGGTTGCAGCACTGATCGATGCCATTTATGTACAGGAAAGAAATGACAGCACAGATGAACAGTGCAAGGAAGCAAAAGCCGCATGGGATGCTCTGACAGATGCTCAGAAGGCCATGGTTGAAGGCGAGAATGCAGATCCGGATTATTTCGGAAGAGATACAGGGGATGCTTCCAAGGATGATCCCCGCAACCAGGATGATATTGGCGAGAATGAACTGCTGGTAGTCAGCTTCGGTACATCTTTTAATGACAGCCGTGTGAAAGATATCAAAGGTATTGAAGATGCCCTTCAGGAAGCAAATCCTGACTGGTCTGTAAGAAGAGCTTTCACAGCGCAGATCATTATCAATCATGTAGAAGCAAGAGACGGCGAATGCATCGACAATATGGATCAGGCTCTGGAACGTGCAGTTGCTAACGGCGTGAAGAACCTTGTTATTCAGCCGACACATCTGATGCATGGTGCTGAATATGATGAATTAACAGAGGCTGTTCAGAAGTATGAAGACAAATTTGAATCCGTCAAGATATCTGAGCCATTACTTGGTGAAGTCGGTGACGATGCAACTGTTGTGAATGATGATAAGAAAGCTGTAGCAGAAGCTATTACATCAGAAGCAATTAAGACAGCAGGGTATGATTCATTGGATGCAGCCAAAGAAGACGGTACAGCATTCGTATTCATGGGTCATGGTACATCCCATACAGCTAAGATTTCTTACAGCCAGATGCAGTCACAGATGAAAGACCTCGGTTATGAGAATGTCTTTATCGGTACTGTTGAAGGTGAACCGGAAGATACAGCATGCGAAGCAGTGATCGAAGCAGTTAAGACCGCAGGTTACAAGAAAGTTGTTCTTCGTCCGCTGATGGTTGTTGCCGGTGATCATGCTAATAACGATATGGCCGGTGATGATGATGATTCCTGGAAGAGCCAGTTCACAGCTTCCGGCAATTTTGACAGTGTTGACTGCCAGATCGCAGGTCTTGGTGAAATCCCTGCAATCCAGGAAATCTACAAAGCACATACAGCCGCAGTTATTGAATAATTACAAGTAAAGGAATGGATACAAAATGAAGAAGAAAGTCATTGTATGTTTGTGTACGGCGCTGCTTAGCTGTTCAGTGATGTTTGGCTGCGGCAGTAAGTCGGATGCCAATACTCAGACAGAGAGCCAGACAACAGTACAGACAGAAACACAGATTCAAACAGAAAGCCAGACAGCTGCTCAGACAGAAGGCGCAGAGAACACTTCCGCGGAGATACTGGCAGATGGTATATATTCTGCAGATTTTAATACAGACAGCAGCATGTTTCATGTGAATGAGACATGTGATGGAAAGGGCACATTAACTGTCAAAGACGGCAAGATGACCATTCATATTACTCTTACATCCAAGAACATTGTAAACCTTTATCCGGGTCTTGCAGAGGATGCACAGAAAGACGGTGCAGAACTTTTGCAGCCTGTCACAGATACAGTGACTTATAAAGATGGGACATCAGAAGAAGTTAATGGTTTTGATGTACCGGTACCGGCCATTGATGAAGAATTTGATCTTGCCCTGATCGGCACGAAGGGTGTATGGTATGATCATAAGGTCAGCGTATCTAATCCTGTTGCTGTTGAAGAGTAATCGAGCTTGATCAAACCTTGACAAGTACATAATCAGACTGATTCATTCAGAAGACAGGGCTGCTGTGGAATGTAGATGAGCGTTTTGCAGCAGCCTTTTTCTATAACATGGAATAGATAATTGAATTTGACAGGCCGGAAAGGAGCATATAAGAATGGAAGTTTCGGAACTCAATTTGGCAGACGGTGAATATACAGTGGAAGTGACTATGGAAGGCGGCAGCGGAAGGGCCTCCGTTCAGTCACCCACAGAATTATTGGTGGAGAACGGACAGGCGGAAGCGAAAATTGTCTGGAGCAGTTCCCATTATGACTATATGAAGGTTGGAGAAGAAAAGTATCTCCCGGTGAATACAGAAGGAAACTCCACGTTTGAAATACCGGTGGAAGTATTTGACGAACCGATGTCTGTTATTGGTGATACAACAGCCATGAGTGTGCCTCATGAAATAGAATATACGCTGACATTTGCATCGGATTCTGTTTCACCTGCCCAGTCAGGGCATGGCATGGGTACAGCGGGCATCGGTATTGCAGCAGCCGTTGTTATTGCATGTGCGGCGGCATTTTGGGGCATACGCAAAAACAAAAAGAAGATAGGATAAGACGAAAAGATGAAAAAGAAAAGCATACTGTTTGTGATAGGTATACTGGTGTGTTTGCTGGCAGCCTGCGGGAAAACGGCAGATACCAATGAGAAAGAACATGACACGGCTATCAGCCAGAAACTGACATTTGATCACAGTGAGGAGCTGACTTATGCACAGAAGTTTTCAATAGATGATTATGAGGGGGATTACCACTTGGTGACAGTGACTGACGGAAGCCGTTATCTGCTTGTCCCGGAAGGTAAAGAGGTACCGGATGATCTGGCCTCAGACATTGTCGTGATTCAGGAACCGGTTCAGAATATTTATCTGGCAGCATCTGCGGCAATGGATATGTTCGTCTCTCTGGACGCACTGGATTCGATCAGGTTCAGCAGTCTGAAAGCAGATGGCTGGTATATTGATCAGGCAAAAGAGGCAATGGAGAACGGGGATATTCTGTATGCCGGAAAATATTCCACACCGGATTATGAGCAGATCGTTCAGGGAAATTGCGGGCTGGCAATTGAGAATACTATGATTCTCCATACACCGGAGGTGAAGGAACAGCTTGAAAAATTCGGTATCCATGTGTTGATAGATTATTCCAGCTATGAACCGGAACCTCTCGGAAGAACAGAGTGGGTCAAGTTATACGGACTTTTGACAGGTCATGAAAAAGAAGCGGAGGATGCTTTTAACAAAGAGCAGGCAGCCATGGAAGAGGTACAAAACAGTGCTGCAGCTTCCGGGGACAAAGAAACAAAGACAGTTGCCTTTTTCTATATTACGAGCAACGGGCAGGCCAATGTCCGTAAAAGTGCGGATTATCTTCCGAAGATGATCGAAATGGCCGGCGGTCAGTATATATTTAAAGATTTAGGAGATGAGGAAGAGGCAACATCAACCCTGTCCATGCAGATGGAAGAATTTTATGCAGGGGCCAAGGATGCAGATTATATCATTTATAACAGTACCATTGAAGGAGAACTGGATTCTGTCGATGACCTGCTGGCAAAAAGTCCGCTGTTTGAAAAGTTCAGGGCCGTGCAGGAGGGACATGTGTACTGTACATCAAAGAATCTTTATCAGTCCACAATGGAACTGGGTACCATCACATCCGACATTCATCGGATGCTTGTAGGTGATGATGAGGATCTGACCTATTTATACCAATTGAAATGAGATGAGGACCAACATGAAGAACAAAAGATTTGGGGCGGCATTTGTGATCCTTGGGGGTCTCCTTATGATCAGCCTGATTCTGAATATCTGTATCGGGTCAGTGAATGTGCCATTGAAGGATATTCCGGGTATTTTCTTAAAGACCGGTGCGAATGAAACTTACCGGGATATTGTGTTAAATATCCGTTTTCCGAGAGCACTGGCAGCAGCTATACTTGGCGGTGGTCTTGCTCTGTCAGGGTATCTTCTGCAGACATTTTTCCATAATCCTATTGCAGGACCTTTTACCCTCGGCATTTCATCAGGGGCTAAACTGGTGGTTGCCCTTGTAATGGTGGCATCCCTCGGCAATGCCTTAAAGCTCAGCTCATGGGTGATGATTATTGCTGCATTTGCAGGGGCCATGGTCTGTATGGGATTTGTGATTCTTATGTCCGGTGTGATCGATCAGATGGCCATGCTCATTGTCAGCGGTGTTATGATCGGTTATATCTGTTCGGCAGTGACAGATTTCATCGTTACTTTTGCAGATGATGCGGATATCGTGAATCTCCACAACTGGTCCAAGGGAAGTTTTTCCGGTATGACCTGGGAGAATGTCAAAGTGATGGCGGTAGTAACCGGTATTGCGGCAATCGGTGTTTTCATGATGTCAAAACCTGTCAGCGCCTATGAGATGGGGGAATCCTATGCCCGGAATATGGGACTGAATGTCAGAGTATTCCGTATTTTGCTTGTACTGCTCTCCAGCATTCTGGCAGCCTGTGTAACGGCATTTGCCGGTCCGGTATCCTTTGTGGGCATTGCAGTCCCTCATCTGGTGAAAAAGCTTCTCGGGACATCCAGGCCGATCCTACTCATACCTGCCTGTTTTCTTGGGGGGTCGGTATTCTGCCTGGTGTGTGACTTATTGGCAAGAACATTGTTTGCGCCGACGGAATTGTCTATCAGTACTGTGACGGCAGTATTCGGGGCACCGGTGGTTATCTATATCATGATCCACCGAAGAAAAGAAAAGGCGGTGTAGCTATGGATCGGGATTATTTTTATACAGAGTCCATGACAGTGGGCTATCAGGGTGTCCCATTGATCAAAGATATTGCCATTGGATTGAAAAAGGGGGAAATCCTGACATTGATTGGTCCGAATGGTGCCGGTAAGACCACGATTCTTAAGAGTCTGATCCGACAGTTAAAACCCATAAAGGGAGTCGCTGTTCTGGACGGTGTAAAGACGGAGACTATGAATGGCCGGACTTTTGCCCGGAAGCTTTCAGTTGTGTTGACGGAGCGGATACATCCTGAGATGATGTCCTGCCGGGATGTAGTAGCAACAGGGAGATATCCTTATACCGGCAAATTTGGCATTTTGTCGAAGGAAGACGAGGCGATTGTTGATGCATCAATTCGGCTGGTGCATATAGAAGCATTGTCAGAAAGAGATTTTACCAAAATCAGCGATGGTCAGAGACAGCGTGTCATGCTTGCCCGTGCACTCTGTCAGCAGCCGGATGTACTTGTGCTGGATGAACCGACCTCTTTTTTGGATGTGCGGTATAAACTGGAATTTCTGTCCGTTCTTCAGGAAATGGCAAGAAAGGAGAAGCTGACAGTTATGATGTCGCTGCATGAACTGGATCTGGCAGAACGTATTTCAGATAAGATTGTCTGTGTCAGAGGTGATCATGTGGATCGTTTTGGTACACCTGAGGAAATTTTTACGGGCAGTTATATATCAGAGCTTTATGGTATGACTGTGGGCAGTTATGATGCGGGAACAGGAGAGGTGGAACTGCAGCCTGTTCACGGAGAGCCAAGGGTATTTGTTATTGCCGGCAATGGCACAGGCAAGGCTGTTTTTCGAAGACTGCAGAGGAAAGGCATTCCTTTTGCGGCAGGTATTCTATGGGAGAATGATTTGGATTATCCTTCGGCAAAAGCACTGGCAGAGGCGGTTGTCAGTGTGGCACCTTTTGGAAAAGTGAGTGAGGCACATCTGATGCAGGCAAAAAAGTGGATAGATGCGTGTGATCATGTCATAGCTGCATTGGATTTATCCACTGCCGGTGAGACGGCGATGTGCTTTGAAACACTCTGTGATTATGCAAAAGCACAGGGAAAAATATAAATTTATCCGGATTGCCTCAAGGCAGCGGCATTCTTATATTGACTTTTTTCGAAAAACATTTTATATTGAAAGACAGCGAAAAAAAAGCAAAGGATGTTAAAGAATGAAAAAGCTGGCTTTAAGCGATGATATTTTATTAAAAATAGAAAAACCGGCCCGTTATCTGGGCAATGAGGTAAATCATGTGGTGAAGGATCCAAAAGGGAAGATCCGCTTTGCCATGTGTTTTCCGGATGTGTATGAAATTGGTATGTCTCATCTCGGTATTCAGATATTGTATGATTTATTGAATGCCCGTGAGGATGTGTACTGTGAGCGTGTGTATTCGCCTTGGATGGATCTGGATGCAGTGATGCGCGAGAAGAAGATTCCTCTTTTTGCGCTGGAGTCCCAGGATCCGATTAAGGATTTTGACTTTCTCGGGATTACGATCCAGTATGAAATGTGTTATACCAATATTTTGCAGGTACTGGATCTTGGCGGCATTCCGATGCTGGCATCAGAGCGCGGCGAGAATGACCCCATTGTCATTGGCGGCGGTCCATGTGCCTATAATCCGGAACCTTTGGCAGACTTTTTTGATATTTTTTATATCGGAGAGGGCGAGACGGTGTATGATCAGCTGATGGATGCCTATAAAGTTAATAAGGCAGCAGGCGGCAGCAGGGAAGATTTTTTGGGGATGGCTGCGGCGATTCCGGGGCTTTATGTGCCTGCCTTTTATGATGTGGCTTACAATGAAGACGGTACCATCGCTTCCTTTGGACCGAACAGAGATTGTGCACCGGCTGTGATTGAGAAACAGGTTGTTACGGATCTGAGCAGTGTTCGTTATCCGGAGAAGCCTTTAGTTCCTTTTATTAAGGTGACGCAGGACAGAGTTGTTCTGGAGATCCAGAGAGGCTGTATCAGAGGATGTCGTTTCTGTCAGGCGGGTATGGTTTACCGTCCGAACAGAGAGAGGGAACTGGATTATCTGAAGGAACATGCAGATAAGATGCTCAATTCCACTGGACATGATGAGATTTCTCTTAGTTCTTTAAGTTCCAGTGATTATTCTGAACTGGAAGAACTGACGGATTATCTGATCCGAACATGTGAGAACCGAAAGGTGAATATTTCTTTGCCGTCTTTGCGTATTGATGCCTTTTCGCTGGATGTTATGTCCAAGGTACAGGATGTACGTAAGAGCAGCCTGACTTTTGCACCGGAAGCCGGAAGTCAGAGGATGAGGGATGTTATCAATAAAGGTTTGACAGAGGAAGTGATCTTAAAGGGCGCAGCAGACGCTTTTGCCGGCGGATGGAACAGAGTCAAGCTTTATTTTATGCTTGGCCTTCCGACAGAGACCGAGGAAGATATTGCGGGCATTGCAGATCTGGCCAATAAGGTTGCCAAGACGTTCTATGAGATTCCGAAGGGCGAACGCCCGGGTAATGGCCGTGTGGATGTGGTAGCAAGTACTTCTTTCTTCGTACCGAAGCCATTCACACCGTTCCAGTGGGTCCGTCAGTGCACGGATGAGGAATTTGTGGCGAAACAGAAGTTCTTAAGTGCCAAGATGAAGGAACAGATTAACCATAAGAGTATGCGGTATAACTGGCATGAATTTGAACTGACGAAGCTGGAAGGTATTTTTGCCAGAGGTGACAGACGTCTTGGCAAGGTACTTGTGGCTGCTTACAAGAACGGCTGTATCTTTGATTCCTGGTCTGAGTTTTTTAATTATGAAGGCTGGATGAAGGCTTTTGAGGAATGTCATGTGGATTATGCGTTTTACGTGCATCGTGAACGTTCGCTGGATGAGATCCTGCCATGGGATTTCATCAATGCCGGTGTGACAAAGGAATTTTTGATCAGAGAATACAAACGGGCACATGAAGAAGTTGTGACGCCGAACTGTCGTCAGGGATGTTCAGGCTGCGGCTGCCGTGCTTACGAAGGAGGTGTCTGCTATGAAGCTTAGAATGCGTTTTGGCAAAGAAGGAATTGTGAAGTTTATCGGACATCTGGATATTATGCGCTATTTCCAGAAGGCATTCAGAAGAGCCAATGTAGATATCACCTATTCCCAGGGATATCATCCTCACCCATGTCTTTCTTTTGCCTCACCTCTTGGTGTGGGGCTTGAGAGCCGGGGAGAATATCTTGATATGGAAGTGAACAGCTTTGATGATCTGGAAGCCATGAAGGATGCTGTGAATGCCCAGATGGTGGAGGGAATTGTTGTTTACAGCATCAGGCATCTGCCGGATCAGGCGAAGAATGCCATGTCTATTATCGCAGCGGCGGATTATGAAGTGGGATTTCGTGAAGATATGGTGCCTTGTGATGGGGAGCAGCTGAGGGCGGCCGTTGAAAGCTTTATGTCCCGTCCGGAGATACGTGTGATCAAGAAGACGAAGAAGAGCGAGCGCGAGATTGATATCCGGCCGCTGATCTATCAGATGGTTGTGCAGGAGAACGGGAAGATCTTTATGCAGGTGGCAGCAGGCAGTGCAACGAATCTGAAACCGGAGCTGGTCATGCAGACGCTTTGCCGTCTGGAATCTCTTGAAGAGAATGATTATGCGTGGCTTGTGACCCGCTGTGATATGTATGCGGACAAAGGCAATGAGCAGACAGGCAGACAACTGGTTTCTCTGGAGGATTTTGCAGAATAAATGAAGAGACAAATCGTTATTACGGGCTGGCAGTCAAAGGTACTGACAGCCCTTTATGAAGAAGATATACTTTGCGAGCTGAATCTTGAGCCGCAGAAAAGCCGTGTAAGAGTCGGCGATATTTATATAGGGAAAGTAAAACACATTGTACAGAATATTCAGGCAGCCTTTGTGGAAATTACACCGGGGGTGATGGGATACTATCCCCTGAAGGAGAATGCTGTACATTTTTTTGTTAATCCGAAGAAAAATGATAAGATTGTTGCCGGGGATGAGATTGTTGTTCAGGTAGATAAAGAAAATCTCAAGACAAAGGCATGGTTTTTGACAGGACGGTTAAGCTTTCCGGGAAGATATACCGTATTGACAAAAGGAAAAGCAGGTATTCAGGTGTCTTCCAAGATTAAAGATAAAGAGGAGAGAAGCCGTTTGACGGAAATTATCTCTGACAGACCAATGGAGGGAGCATCCTGGATGATCCGGACAGAAGCACGGGGACAGTCATCAGAAGTGATCAGAGAAGAAATGGACAGACTATTAGTTGACTATAATAGAATTATGTCAACTGCAAGGAACAGAACCTGTTTTACGAAGCTTATGTCCGGGGCTTCACCTTATGCACAGCTGATCACAAAGTTTGCTCACGGCAGTGACTGCCGGGTGACGACGGATCTTTCGGAAATCTATGAAGAGTTAAAAGAGAATTTTGAACGGTGGGGGCTGTCATCGGAGATTCTCAGATATTATAAAGATGATGCCTATCCGCTCATTAAGTTAAAAGGCATTGAATCTCAGATAGATAGGGCACTGCGGAAGCGTGTCTGGCTGAAATCAGGGGCCTATCTTGTGATTGAGCCCACGGAAGCACTAACCGTTATTGATGTCAATACGGGCAAGGCCATCGGTAAACAGAAGATGGAAGAAAATTTTTTCAAAATTAATATAGAAGCTGCCAGAGAGGTGTGCCGTCAGCTGCGTCTTCGAAATATCTCGGGCATTGTGATTGTAGATTTTATTAATATGAAGGAACCAGAGCATTTAAAAGCTCTGATGGATATCTTAAGGGAGGAAGCGGCAAGAGACAGTATACAGACAACGGTTGTGGATCGTACATCCCTGCATCTGATGGAGATGACCCGAAAAAAAGTTCACAGGTCTTTAGCAGAACAGGTTCGCCTGTGATCGTAAGATTTTCGTAAAGAATTGCACAAATTGTAAGGAAATTGCATCTGTTTTTGGACAGTTTTTCTGATATAATAAATATAAATCATGAATTCAATCAATATCAGATTAATTTTTATTTTGAATTAGGAAATGGAGGCGCGTTTATGAAAAGAATGAAGAAATTGACTAGTATCGGTCTTGTTCTTGCGATGACTGTGGGCCTGCTGGCGGGCTGCTCAGGAGGAAGTAATGGCAGCGGAGGCAGTGCCGATGCGTCAGGCGGCAAGGGCCGTTATGTAGAAGAAAACTGGGGAAATCCTTTTTCTTCCGGTGACGATGATTACAGTTATGTGCAGTCTGTTGCCCAGTTGTCAGACGGAACTCTTCGGGCAGTCATCAGTGACAGCTCAGACAAAGGATTTTCAATTAAGGATTCCACTGATGGCGGTAAGACATGGACAGACAGCAGCATGGATCTTTCAGCGTTGGATCAGCTGAAAATTTCATCCAGCACAGATGATGACGGAAATGGTACTTACAGCTATCTTGGCAACATCTCTATTGATGCGGATGGAGATATTGCTTTTGTCTATACTTCAACCACATCCAGTACCAAGGATAATGTAAGCATCAGTGATTCGACAGAAAGCTATTATCTGCTTACAAAGGACGGTAAGCTGTCGGAGATTAAGGCAGAGATCCCGGGCATTAAGAAGACACAGCATTATGAATATGATATGTCAGAAGATACTGCATATGGCTCGGCAGCTGTGTCAGATGAAGCAGTCGCTGAATCAGAGACAGAGGATGATGGTGTTGTGATCAATGATGGTGAGAATTCAGACAACAATGATGATGATTCTTACAACGGTATTCAGACATTCAAGTTAAAGGATGCAGATAATCTCTATGTTGCAGATTACAATGGTGCTGTTCATCATATCACAACAGCTGATGGCAAGATTGCTTCATCTTATGATGATTTTGACTGGGTCAACGGTATGTACCTGTGTGGTGATAAATTACTGCTTGATGATTATCAGAAGGTGATCGAGTATGATACAGCCACAGACAAGAAGGTAGCAGAACACGAAGAATTGGCCAATATTATTCAGACGAAGAACAATGTTATGATTGCAGATTATCTCAAGGATGGCAATACAATCTATTATGCATGTACAGAAGGTATTTTTACATACAATCTGGACAATGATACTTCTGAACAGATTGTAGACGGCAATATGTCTTCACTTGTTTCACCAAACGGCAATGTTGAATTTATGGTGCCGAAGGCAGATGGTCAGATCCTTCTTAAATTCAATGATTATACAGGCGATACTTCTGAAACTTCTATTTTGAATTATGCGTATGACAAGAATGCGGCGAAGCGCCCGGACAAAGAATTGACAATCTATACATTAAGAGATGATTATACAATTCGTACATTAGCTGCGACTTACCAGAAAGCACATCCGGATGTTTATGTCAATGTTGAAAGCGGTGTCAGCGGCGGTGATGCCGTGACAACATCTGATGCGATCCGTACGCTGAATACAGAGGTGATGGCCGGTGAAGGACCGGATATTCTGTTCATGGATGGTCTTCCGGTTAATTCCTATATTGAGAAAGGCCTTCTTGCAGATGTCAGCGATGTGATGAATCCGCTGATTTCTGACGGAAAACTTTTTAAAAACATTGCAGAGACCTACAAATCAGATGACGGCAAAATCTATGCAACACCACTGACATTTACAGTACCGATTGTTATCGGTTATAAGGATGATCTGGATAAGCTGAACAGCCTTTCTGATTTTGCCGCACTGGCTCAGGATTTCGAAAAAGATCACAAGAAAGGTGAAAACTTTGTAGACAGCTACAGTTTACTTTCTCTCATCGGCGATATGATGTCTGTGAATTCAGCCAGCTGGTTTAAGGAAGATGGTTCACTTGACGCGGACAGCCTGAAATCTTATCTGAAAGATATTAAATCTATTTATGATGCGGCTTATGATACGTTGTCTGATGATGATAAATCCAGTTTGGATGAGACAAAACAGTATTATATAGGAGAGGATGCAGATCTTGATGCAAGTTATTTTGGATTTGATCCGACATCTGATGCAGTCAGCATTATCTCCGGCTCAAGAAAACTGGCTTATGGCAATATGGCAGGTTCCTATGGCCTTGAGCAGCTTGGTTCCGTTATGAGGAAAGACGCTGATCTGACTTATAAAGCATTACCTGGTGCACTTAAGAACGTTTATGTCCCTTCTGAGAAGATGGCGATCAATGCAAAATCCAAGAATATGGATACAGCCAAAGAATTCTTTGAATTTGCTCTGAGTACAGATGGTCAGAAGATCATCGACAATTACAGCGGTTTCAGAGTCAACAAAGACAGCTTTGATGACTCACTGGTTGACCCGGATGCAGGAAGTGAAGGCTATGATCCAAGTGCATCCAAGGGAGCATGGGGATTTTCAGATGAGAATGGCAAGGAATATACGATTGATATGTACTGGCCGACAGATGACCAGATCAAACAGCTGAAGGATCTGATCGATACACTGGATACACCGGCTTACGGCGATAATACAATTTTGACAACGATTGTCACGGATTGTATCGGATCTATTCTCGGTGATGACTCCATTGACGATGATGTTGCACAGGTTGTCAAGGATATCAATATTTACTTATCTGAATAAATATGAAAGAGGTATGAAAGCTTATGAAGATTCGCCTGAATAAAAAAAGACTTACGGATATTGCTTTCATTATACCGAGCTTAGCAGGGGTCAGCATTTTTGTGCTGATCCCCTTTATAGATGTATTGAGACGTTCCTTTACCAATGTAGCGGGAACACAGTTTGTTTTTTTATCCAATTACATCACAATTTTCCAGAATTCTGCTTTTAGACTGGCTTTTTTTAATACCATCAAGTTTATGGTTATCTGTATTCCAATCTTGATGGCATCTTCACTTTTGATTGCAGTATTTTTAAATGCAGGCATTAGAGGGGCCAATTTCCTGAAATCAGCTTATCTTGTGCCTATGGCGATCCCTGTTGCTTCTGTTGTTCTGATCTGGCGTTTGCTGTTTCACCAGAACGGCTATTTCAGCGGTTTACTGCACATGTTTGGTATGCAGTCTCAGGATTGGATGGATACAGGCTTTGCTTTCTGGATTCTTGTATTCAGTTATGTCTGGAAAAATCTCGGTTATAATATCGTATTATGGATGGCAGGGTTGACGGCAATTCCTGATACATTATATGAAGCGGCCAGAGCGGATGGTGCCAATAACATTCAGTGCTTCAGATATATTACTATGCCGAATCTTATGTCTACAATGTATACGATTACGGTTCTGGCATTTCTGAATTCCTTTAAGGTATTCAGAGAGGCTTATCTGGTGGCGGGGGATTACCCTCATGAGAGTATGTATCTTCTGCAGCATTTGTTTAATAACTGGTTCAGGGAATTGTCACTGGACAAAATGTCAGCTGCTGCTGTTGTGATTGCCCTGCTCATTTTAGTGCTGATTATCGGACTGCAGCGTTCATGGGACCGGGAAGATTAGGAGGCAGGAGAGATGAAACACAAAATTTTAAAAAAATTGCTGCTCCTGTTTTTGCTGCTGCTTGCAGTAGGCATCTGTTTCCCTGTTGTATTCCTGATTGTCGGATCACTGATGGGACCGGATGAACTCAATCATTATCTCGGTGCAGTTCTTGGAAAAACAGATGGTTTTGCCTCATGGGCATTGCTTCCAACCTATCCGACGTTTAAAGCTTATGTACAGCTTCTTCTGGATTCGCCTGAGTTTTTTGTTATGTTCTGGAATTCAGTGAAGATGACCGGTATTATTTTGATCGGACAGGTATTAACAGGTGTTCCGGCAGCCTGGGGATTTGCCAGACTGGATATTCCGGGAAAGAAAGTTCTGTTTAATTTATACATTATATTGATGCTGATGCCTTTTCAGGTGACGATGCTGTCAAATTATCTGACACTCAATGCCATGCATCTGATGGATACCCAGTGGGCGGTGATCCTGCCGGCGGCGTTTTCTACATTTCCGGTTTTTATCATGTATCATTTCTTCAGGAGCATTCCGAAGGGAATTATTGAATCGGCGGAGCTGGATGGTGCCAACAAGTTTCAGGTGTTTTTGCATATCGGTGTGCCCCTTGGATCATCCGGTATTGTTTCAGCCCTTGTTTTAAGTTTTCTGGATGCGTGGAATCTCATTGAGCAGCCGTTGACATTCCTGAAAAATAAAACTTTATGGCCTTTATCACTGTATTTGCCGAATATCAGTATGGACAATGCAGGACTGGCATTTGTGGCATCCGTCATTACACTTATTCCGTCATTGCTTGTTTTTATGGCAGGACAGAATTATCTGGAACAGGGCATTGCAGCTTCTGCTGTCAAAGAATAACATATGGGAGAGGAACCGAACAATGAAATTAAAGCAACTGATGGATTTTGAAATGGATAAGGACAAGAAAAGTTCTCTTCAGGTGAAAGCAATCAAAGCACTGGCGGGATTTCTTATCCTGATGTTTTTACTGACGATTTTGTCCAGAGCTGCCGATTCACTGACAATTGCCAAGGTGACAGCATCTGCAGCAACAGGCGGTGTCATCAGCCACAATATTGAGACCGACGGCAATATTACACCGAATAAGGATATTGCGATTTCAACAAGTGCGGATATCAAGATCGCTTCTGTTGAAGCAACAGAGGGCAAAACGGTGAAAAAGGGTGACGTCCTGATCCAGCTGGATCTGGATGACCTGAAGACAAAACTTTTGAAAGCCCAGAAGGATCTGGCGGTGGCTCAGGCGACAGCATCTGATAAGAAAGCAAATGAAGCCATTGAGGCTGACAACAAGGCAAGGAGTCTGGAACGCTCATACGAGGATTATAATCAGACAATTTCTGATGCAGATGATGCGGTGTCAAAAGCGAAAGACAATATGAGTGAAGCCTGGAAAGCTTATAATGATTATAAGAAGAACAATAACAACAATTCTGATGATACAGACACAACCGTGAGTGATTCTCTTCAGAAGACAGTTGAAGAAAAACAGGAAGCTTATGATAAGGCTGTTGATGAACTGGATGGCGTAGAGAAGTATATTGAGGCGGTTGTTCGAGACGAAATCGAAAGCGAAAAGGACAAAGGGGTGAAACTTTCACCGGATGCTGAACAGGAAATTCGTAAGGAAGTTAATACGCGTCCGGAGAATGTCTCCCTGTTAAAGAATGCCAATGATAAGGTTGACAAGGCAAAGGATGCTCTTTCTGAGGCGGAGAATGCTTTATCTGCTTACAATGAACAGCAGAATAATAATAGTAGTGCAAGCTATGATGAACAGCTGAAAGCATTATACGATGATTATAAGTCAAAAGAAGAAGCTTATGATGAAGCAATCAAGCAGAGAAAGTCAACGATCCAGTCTGCGGATCGTTCACTTGAGGATGCCAATACACCGGAAAGCGTGGATACTGCCAGTGCCCTGACGGAGAATGATGATCTTCAGGAGAAACAGCTGGCAGTGGACAAGCTTCAGAAAGTCATGGATGCAGGCGGCAAGGTGACGGCTCCGTCGGACGGACTTGTGACAAAGGTGAATGTAACAACAGGCGAGGCAACGACAGAGGATACAGCCATTCGTATTTCCGACCAGAGTGCCGGTTACAAGTTTACAGCAACCCTTGATAAATCAGATGCCAAATTCCTGGCCAAAGATGATAAAGTGACACTGGATCTCGGCAATGGGACAAGTGTTGAAGGTCTGAAGATTCAAAGTATTGATGTTTCCCAGGAAGATAAGAATTCTTATGAACTGACAGTTTCTATTCCTGCAAAGGTAAAGAAAATCGGTACGATCGCAACTTTAAAGGTTGAAAAAGCAAGTAAGAAATATGATACCTGTGTGCCTTTGACTGCACTCCACAGTGATGGAGACAAGTATTATGTCTATGTCATTAATGAAAAGGATACGATTCTTGGTACGGAGACAGCGGTTGACAAGGTTCAGGTGGAGATTCTTGACAAAAATAACGAACAGGCAGCCATTGATGGTGCCTTCAGCTGGGATCAGAAGTTTGTCCTGACATCCAGCAAAACACTGCGTGACGGAGACCGTGTACGTCTTCTGGAGGAACAATAATGCGGCGGGCAGCAAAGCATGCGGGCAAATATATTCTCGTGCTGGTTATGCTCGTATGCTTTGGTCATATTCTTGCTATAGGGACGGAACTTGGCAGTTATGGTACATCGGTTGTGTATTATCTCAAAGACACGTATTCTCTGGATACTGTTCAGAATATGCGCAAAAACGATGAGGCCCTTGAAAATTATCTTCCGTTTACAGCAACAGGCAGTCTGGATCAGCAGACATTCACTAATAATGATCTGGGCAAGTCACTGACGTGTACACTGACTTATATCTACGGCAGTTCTGAAAACCTGTGTACCTCCACCGGAGAATTGATGGAGGATGACTTGAATGGCTGTGTGCTCAGCACGGAAGCCGCATGGAAACTCTTCGGTGAAAGCAGCATTACAGGCGGCATACTGACTTATAATGAAAAGAATTATTATGTCAGAGGTGTCTATGAAGATACTAACGCCGTTGTTATCCTGCCGGCGGAGACTGTATTTGCCAAAAAGCCTGCTTCCAATGCCGGACAGGCCGTCCCTTCAGGCAGCGGAGGTGATGCAGATTATGATGCAGGGACATCTTCCGGCAGTACAGGAGATGGCGATGCTTCCGGGATTGAGGCGGCTTTTGGTAGAATTGTTATTAAACCGGGATCCGAATTAAACGGCAGCTCAGAGAGGACGGAATATCTTCAGGCATTTGAAAACAGATGGGGATTGACAGAGAACAAAACAGATTGTCTGGTCTATCAGCGTCTGGCGGCGTTTTTTATGTTTCTCCTTCCGGCATTGATCCTGATAACGGTGATCTTTCGCGGTGTCGGATATCTGCTGCGCAACAGATATCGTCCATTCTGGCTGATCGCGGGCATAATTGGGCTGGCTGTAATGCTTACCGCTTTTTTTGTGATTTGCCAGGCCAAGCCATCGATTCCTGCAGATATGATTCCGAATACCTGGTCTGATTTTGACTTCTGGGGTGAAAAAATTACAACCTTCAAAAACAGTATTCAACATATTCTTTTTATTGACAAGAGTGAAGTGGAACTGGGGTACTACCGTTCGCTGACATCCATGGTAGGTTATGCCACTGCGGCGGTGATTATGTTTTTTGCTGTAGGAAGATTTTTTAAACCGGAGAAGGCAGAAGGTTTATATGGCATGATGCTTGCCGTATGCGTGACGGAATTGATCGCTGTGTATTTGCTTCACAGATCCGGTGTCATGATAGAGGGAAAGAGAATGATGCTGTATCTCTGGCCTTACTTTGTCATTGGTCAGTTTATATTCCGAAAAAAAGACGCAAAAGTTGATGAAAAAACTGTTGACAGAGTTTGAAAAACATGGTAGTATACAGAAGATGCCGCACAGTGAGGTCTAAATTTGCAGAATTGCTTTGCAGATACCGTAACTGGCGAGTAATGTGAATAGGAGGTGCCCTATAAATGTACGCAATTATTGCAACAGGTGGAAAACAGTATAAAGTAGCAGAAGGCGATGTCATCAGAGTTGAGAAACTTGGTGTTGAAGCTGGTGCTGAAGTTGTTTTTGATCAGGTTCTCGTTGTAAGTGGTGACGAAGTTAAAGTTGGTGATCCAACAGTAGCAGGTGCTACAGTAACAGCTACAGCTGTTGGCGATGGCAAGGCTAAGAAGGTTATCGTTTACAAATATAAGAGAAAAACTGGCTATCATAAGAAGAACGGTCATAGACAGGCTTATACAAAGGTTAAGATTGAAAAGATCAACGCTTAATTTTGAGGTCATGTGATGATCAGTGTGACAGTCTATAAAGACAGGAATAATCACTATACAGGTTTCAGATGCGATGGACATGCGGAATATGCAGAGCCCGGTGAGGACATTGTCTGCAGTGCAGTTTCGGTACTTACATTGAATACATGTAATGCTATTGAGGCACTGACAGAAGATGCATTCAGTGTTGGTGCAGATCAGGAATCAGGTTTGATTGATTTTGATTTTGAGGATGTTCCGGGACATGATGCTTCGTTGCTCATTGATGCACTGGTACTCGGTATGCAGTCACTTTCGGAACAGTACAGTGAGTTTATACATTTTGAAATCGAGGAGGTGTAACTCATGTTAACAATGAACCTTCAGTTTTTCGCTCATAAAAAGGGTGTTGGTTCTACTAAGAATGGTAGAGATTCCGAATCCAAGAGATTAGGAGCGAAGAGAGCAGACGGACAGTTTGTAAAAGCTGGCAATATCCTTTACAGACAGCGTGGTACTAAGATTCACCCAGGTGTGAATGTTGGTAGAGGCGGCGATGATACTTTATTTGCACTGGTTGACGGTGTTGTAAGGTTTGAAAGAAAAGGTAGAGATAAGAAACAGGTTTCTATCTACCCAGTCGTAGTAAACGAATAATAGATTAAACGGCTTCAGATTTTGATATTTGAAGTCGTTTTTTTGAATCAGTAGATGATTAAAAGACAGAGACAGCGCGGCATGTGGCTGCTCTGGCAGGAAGGAGTGTTTTTATGTTTGCTGATCAGGTTAAAATATATATACGCTCCGGCAAGGGCGGTGACGGTCACGTTGGTTTCAGACGTGAACTCTTCGTTCCTGCAGGAGGACCAAACGGCGGCGACGGCGGTAAGGGCGGAGACGTTATTTTTGTTGTAGACGAAGGTTTAAATACATTATCAGATTTCCGTCATATGAAGAAATATTGTGCGCCAAACGGCGAAGACGGCGGTAAAAACCGCTGCCACGGTGCAGACGGTGAAGATCTGATCATTAAAGTACCGGAAGGAACGGTTATCAGAGATGCTGAATCAGGACGTGTTATTGCGGATATGTCTCATGGCAACAAGCGGGTGACTGTTTTAAAAGGCGGCCGCGGCGGTAAGGGCAATCAGCATTATGCAACAGCAACAATGCAGGCACCGAAATACGCTCAGCCGGGTCAGAGAGCCATGGAGCTTGTTGTTACCCTTGAATTAAAGGTGATTGCGGACGTAGGCCTTGTAGGCTTTCCGAATGTCGGCAAGTCAACCTTTCTTTCACGTGTAACCAATGCACGCCCGAAGATTGCCAATTATCATTTCACCACATTGAATCCGAATCTGGGTGTTGTGGATCTTCCGGATGGCAGAGGATTTGTGATCGCGGATATTCCGGGTATCATTGAAGGTGCATCAGATGGTGTGGGACTTGGTTTTGAGTTCCTGCGTCATATTGAGCGTACGAAGGTGATGATTCACATTGTGGATGCGGCCAGCGTTGAGGGACGTGATCCGATTGATGATATTTACAAGATCAATGCAGAGCTGGAAGCCTACAATCCTGAGATCGCGAAGCGTCCGCAGGTGATTGCTGCCAACAAGATCGATACCCTTTATGAGGGCGAGAATGACGATGCTATTACATTGCTGAGAGAAGAATTTGAGCCGAAGGGGATCAAGGTTTTCCCTATTTCCGCAGTCAGCGGCAAAGGAGTCAGAGAACTGCTCTTTTATGTGCGTGAGATGCTGGATCAGATTGGGGATGAGCCGGTTGTATTTGAACCGGAATATGTTCCTATGAATACAGATGTTGAGGAACCGTATACAGTCAGCGTTGAAGACGGTGTCTATGTTGTAGAGGGACCGCGTATTGAGAAAATGCTTGGTTATACGAATCTTGAATCTGAAAAAGGTTTTGATTTCTTCCAGAAATTCCTGAAAGAAAACGGTATTCTTGATGAACTTGAAAAGGCAGGCATACAGGAGGGCGATACGGTCCGTATGTATGGTCTGGAATTTGATTATTATAAATAAGAGGGTTAATACAGATGATTAAAAACAGTAAGCAGAGAGCATATCTCAAAGGTCTTGCCATGAATATGACACCAATCATCCAGATTGGTAAATCCAGCGTAACACCTGAGTTAACACAGGCTGTAGCGGAAGCCCTTGAAGCGAGAGAACTGATCAAGATTTCTGTTCTTCAGAATTGTCTTGATGATCCTCGCCAGATGGCAGAAATGCTGGCTGAACGTACACGTGCGGAGGTGGTTCAGGTCATTGGCAAAAAAATCGTTCTTTATAAAGAAGGCAAGGATAACAAAAAGAAGATTGTTCTTCCTGAGAAATAATATACGTCGGAGGAGATGCTTGCGATGAGCCGACGAAAACGTATCGGAATCATGGGAGGTACCTTTGATCCTGTGCATATGGTGCATCTGACGCTGGCTGAGAATGCCTATCACAGCTTTGGACTGGATGAAGTGATGATGCTGCCAAATGGTGATCCGCCGCACAAAACAGACAAAATCATCACGCCGGCGGTTCATAGAATGGCCATGCTTCAGCGGGCGGTGGAAGGAATTCCATATTTCTCTATATCTGATATGGAAATCAGGCGTGAGGGTTACAGTTATTCTTCAGTGACCCTGGAGGAGCTGAAAAACGCACATCCTGATACGGACTACTATTTCATTATGGGGGCAGATTCACTCTTTCAGATCGAGACATGGCATGAACCGGCTGTGCTCATGTCGGATTGTGTGATCTTAGCAGCGATGCGGAATCATACACCGGATGATATTTTCAAAAAGCAGATGGCTTATCTGGAGGTTAAGTATCATGCGGATATCCGTTTTCTGAATATTCCGGATCTTGCACTGTCATCCAGCGAAATCAGGCGTCGTGTCAGGGAACATCAGTCCATACGTTTTTTGGTTCCGGAAGGTGTGCGTGAGTATATAGAGGAACATCAGCTGTACAATCAATAAAAGATGATAGTCGGACCTTTTGCAGATTTTTTGCAGATTTTGAATGAAAGGGCAGGCTCAAGAGGTGATTGATGATGGAAATACAGGAAATTGAAGAGATACTGCAGCAGAAACAGAATCCGCATCGTTACAGACATACCATTGGTGTACGTTATACATCCATCTGTCTGGCCATGCGTTATGGTGAAGAGCTGACCAGGGCTTCTTATGCGGGTTTGCTGCATGACTGCGCGAAGCATATGTCCAATGAAAAACTTTTGGCCAAATGCTGCGAACATCATTTGACAGTTTCTGAAGTGGAAGAGAAGAATCCTTTTCTGCTGCATGGAAGAGTCGGAGCGTGGCTGGCTGAGCATAAGTATGGCATCACAGATCCGGAGATCCTTGGTGCTATCGAGTGGCATACAACAGGAAGACCGGATATGACACTTTTGGAGAAAATCGTTTTTACAGCAGATTATATTGAGCCGGGGCGGGATCAGGCACCGAATCTTGTTGAATTGAGGCGTCTGGCCTTTACAGACATTGATCAGGCAGTCTGTGCGATTTTGAAGCAGACATTGGATTATCTGCGAGATCAGGGCGGGGAGATTGATCCTGCCACAGAAGTTACTTATAATTATTACTTACAGAAATGTGCAGAGAATACGGAAAGATGATTTTATATCCGGATTTATGATGTGCATACAGATAATAAATGGAGGTAAGCATGAATCAGTCTAAAGAAATGACCAAACTTGCAATTGCTGCACTGGAAGATAAGAAAGCTAATGATGTGCGTGTCATTGATATTGCCGGTGTATCTGTTATTGCGGATTATTTTGTGATCGCAAGCGGTTCTAATACCAATCAGGTGCAGGCCATGGCTGACAGCGTTCGTGAGGCCCTTGGAAGAGCCGGCCATGAGCCACGTCAGGTAGAAGGCTACGGCAGTGCAAACTGGATCCTGATGGATTACAACGACATCATTGTGCATATCTTTTCCGATGAATCCAGAACATTCTATGATCTGGAAAGAATCTGGAGAGACGGCAAAGAAGTATCTGTCGGCGAGTTTGAGACAGAAGAATAGAATACAGACACAAGATTTTTGTGGTCTTTTGATCGATTAAGAGTCATAAAAGAAGCCTTTATATACCATCCGGGTATTCAAAACCGGAGGATATATAAAGGCTTCTTTGATTAAGCAGCATTACATATTCATGCGAACCAGGCCGATAACCTTGCCGAGGATCTCACACTGTTTGGTGATGATAGGAGAGAAGGCATCATTCTGCGGCTGCAGGCGGTAATGATCTTCTTCCTTGTAGAAAGTCTTCACAGTTGCAGAATCATCAACCAGAGCAACGACCATATCGCCGTTGTCTGCAGAGGACTGCTGTTGGACGATGACATGGTCACCGTCAAGGATACCGGCATTGATCATGCTTTCGCCACGGACAGCCAGCATGAATAATTCAGCATTCGGAACCATCTCGGTAGGTACAGGAAAATAACCGGTGATATTCTCTACAGCGAGAATCGGTTCACCAGCGGTAACGGTTCCTACGATCGGCACATTCACCATCTCGCGTCTGGCAAGGTTGAATTCATCATCAAGGATCTCAATAGCTCTTGGTTTGGTAGGGTCTCTTCGGATATAACCATTCTTCTCCAGGGTTTCGAGATGGGAGTGGACAGAAGAAGTGGATTTCAGATGAACCGCTTCACAGATCTCGCGGACTGAAGGCGGATAACCCTTGGCCAGTAACTGAGATTTTATGTATTCAAGAATTTCCTGCTGTTTTGCAGAGATTTTACCATTTGACATATGACATACCTCCTGTATGGATTTTAGAATCTATTTTATCACTAATAATATCATAACACGGCAAACGTATATTTGCAAACAAATGTTTGAAATTTAATAGAAATGTAAAGAAATCCTATTGACAAGCGAACGATTGTTCTATATAATACAGATATAGCAAACTAATGTTTGGAAAATGTGTTCGGAACAACTGTTTGATATTATAATCTATGGAGGGATGAAGAGATGCGTAGAAGAAAGATGGCTCTGAGAAGAAGGATCCGTATGCTGATAGTGGCATTGATATTGGTTGTGGTTGGTATTCTTATTGTTCCAATCAGCCGTTTTAGAGTTGCAGCCGGTGAGAAGAACCATTCTCGGATTGAATACAGAACATATGTTGTTCAGCGCGGTGATACATTGTGGGGTCTGGCAGACAGTTATATGGGAGAGAATTTTGATAATCATCAGGATTACATCGAAGAGGTGATGCGGGCGAATGGAATGGATCGTGCCTTTATCTATGCAGGGCAGCTTTTGATCATCCCGTATGAAGCGGATATGGTGAACAGCACACAGATTGCTGCAGCAAATGAATAGCCGGACAGATAAGGATGTTCAGGCAGATATCGAAAGATAGAACGTTACCTGGCAATTGATGAGCAGATGAATATAGATATACGAAAGCGGATAAACAGGAATCAGACCATGGATAGAGGATTAGTTTGTTTATCCGCTTTCTGCATTCTCTGGACCACTATGAATTTTCGGGATGCCCATAACGATCACTTGGAATAGCCGGAGACCAGTCGGGGATATTGCCTTTCAGGATGGCTGTGAACATTTTATCGATGGCTCCGGGATTTTCACGGTTGATCTGGTGCATCAGCTGTTTGGCATATTCTCGTCGGGTGTGTCCGTTGGCAGGACATGGACTTTTGGCCACAGGCAGATTTTGTTTTCTAGCGAAACCGATGATATCCGGCTCGGTCATATAAAGCAGCGGCCGGATGACAGTAAGGCCGGTTCGTTCGAGCCTGGTAACTGGTGGGAATGCATAGAAGTGACCTTCATAAATCAGAGACATCAGCATGGTTTCAACCAGATCGTCACGGTGATGTCCGTAAGCGATTTTATTGCAACCAAGTTCCAGTGCTTTATTATTCAGCGCACCTTTACGCATTTTAGCATACAACGAACATGGGTTCTTTTCGCGCCGGTGATCGAAGATAATCGGACCGATTTCTGTGGGTACTATAGTATAATGAATATCTAATTCATCGCATAAGCACTTAACAGGGTCCATATTGAAGTTTCCGAGACCGAGGTCAACAGTTATAGCTTCAAGCTCAAAATGCTTCGGATAAAAGCGCTGAAGGCCTTTTAATGCATATAACATGGTTAAACTGTCTTTGCCGCCGGATACACCGATGGCGATCCGGTCACCGTCATCGATCATTTGCCAGGTATCAATGGCCCGGCGTGTGTAGCTGTATAGTTGCTGAAGTTTCATAATTTCGGACAGATCCTTTCAAAAATAGCATTGTACAGATTGATTCGCCGGAATGGTGAATGGATTTGTACATATGTGCAATTTGTGTAATTGATATGTTATTCGTTATATAGTGTTATTTTATGTCATAACAGATTCTTTGATTATACACAGCAAAATACGTCCTGTCAAAGGCAAATAGAAGTGACAAATATCATGTCGCAAAATCAATATTTTACGACATGATATTGCCATTTATCTAAATTTAAGATATAATGACTTTATTCACATATTAAATACCTGATTATAATTTACATAACATTATTATGGTAAACCTATATGCGAATTGCCACTGTCTGTACATTTCATATAGATTAATATGGGTGTACTCTTTTGTGTCTGCATAGGCAGAATGGATTTTTATAATAATTTTTCGGAGGTTTAACTGATGGCTGAATTATCCTATAAGGATCAACAGGATTTAAAAAACATTGAAAAGATTCGTGAACATTTACAGATTTTGCCAAGATTCTGCGGTGAATATTTCAGATCTCTGGAAATCCGCAAAAGCACCAATACTCGTAAAAACTACGCTTATGATCTGGGTGTATTTTTTTACTTCCTTAAAACGAATAATCCCTATTTTAAGGACAAAGACATTCATACGCTTCCCATTGAGGTTCTGGACATGATCACAGCCATGGATGTTGAGGAATATCTTTCCTATCTCGAATCCTATACAAAGGACGGCAAATTGTATACAAACCGTGAGGAAGGCAAGGCAAGAAAATTATCTTCCCTGAAATCTTTTTATGACTATTATTTCAAGAAAAACCTGATCCGGACAAATCCGCCTCGTCAGGTGGATGTACCAAAGATTAAGAACAAGAATATTATCCGGCTGGATCCGAATGAAATTGCACAGCTTCTGGATGAGGCTGAATCCGGTGAGAAATTATCCGGGCGTCAACTGGCATCTCATGAGAAAACAAAGGTTCGGGATGTGGCAATTCTGACGCTGCTTTTGGGAACGGGTATTCGAGTTTCGGAGTGTGTAGGATTGAATCTGGAGGATGTGGATTTTAATAACGGTGCTATCAGGATTATCCGCAAAGGCGGTAATGAGGCCCTCATTTACTTTGGTGATGAAGTCAGTCAGGCACTGGAAGCTTATATGAATGGACCGAGAAAGAAAGATGAACCTGCTGCCGGACATGAAGAAGCCCTCTTTATCTCCTTAAATAAAACCCGTATTACAACCCGGTCTGTTGAGCGCTTGGTGAAGAAATATTCAAGACTTGTCACCACAGTCAAAAAAATAACCCCCCATAAACTTCGAAGTACCTTTGGTACGGCACTTTATCAGGAAACGGGGGATATTTATCTTGTGGCGGATACCCTTGGCCATAAGGATGTGAATACAACCAAGAAACATTATGCGGCCATCGATGAACATAGACGCCGGATGGCTGCCAATGTCGTAAAACTTAGAGAGAGCTAATGGAATTAGCTGATTAACATTTCAAAGGTTCTATTTGGATAGTAAATGTTTTGGAATCCTTTCGGGCAGGTGCCTGAAAAGAGACGGCTGTTTCACTGATCAATTCTGACAGAGGAAATTCAATCATCTGTGTTCGGTTTTCGCCCTCTTCTATTCTGGCCAGATAGATGAGATCTTTGGTCAGATGGCTGAGCCTCTCGGTCTGTACACGGATATCATCGATCCACTCATTAGGGCCGGTATCCATTTCAAGAACTTCTGTGTCAGCATTGATGATCGTAAGATGAAGGCTCCATAATAATAATTACGCCCTTCGGAAAGGAAAATGAATGAAACGAGGAATAAAGAAAACCGTGGCAGCCTGCTGTATTGCACTTATGCTGCTCTCCGGTTGTACAAAATCAGCCAAAACAGAGTCGGCGGATACAAAAGATACGGTCTCTGATTTGACAGAACAAGAGGAAAATCTGTCAGATACAGATGAGGATACTGCAGAGGATACAGACAGTATGTTCACCGACCGGGACAAAGAAGTCGGTTATGATGAGAATGAGTGTACGGCGATACAGCTGTCGGATGATGGCAGCAGCTGTGACAGTCAATCTGTTTCCATAGAGGGGCAGACAGTGACAATCACAGAAGAAGGGACTTATCTTCTCTCTGGCTCTCTGTCAGATGGCTCTGTTGTAATTTATACAGATGAGAATGTGAAGGTGAGATTGATTTTAAACGGTGTATCAATCAACAGCAGCAGTTCTGCAGCTATTTATGTTAAGTCAGCGGATAAGGTTTTTATAACGCTGGCACCGGATACAGAGAATGTACTTAGTAATGGTGGTACCTATGAAACCGTCGATGACAACAATATCGACAGTGTGATATTTTCAAAATCGGATCTGACACTCAATGGCAGCGGCAGCCTGAAGGTGACAGCCAAAGAAGGCCATGGCGTTGTTTCTAAAGATGATCTTGTGATCACCGGCGGTACATATAATATAGAGGCAGCAAGTCAGGGACTTTCAGGTAAAGACAGTATACGTATTCTGGATGGTGATTTTACAGTTACTGCCGGAAAAGATGCACTGCATGCGGAAAATGAAGATGATAAAGAGAAAGGGTTTGTCTATATTGCAGGCGGAACATTTGCTTTGGCTTTTTCGGGGGATGGGATCAGTGCATCCGGTGATATGACACTGTTGGACGGCACTTACACAATCACGGCAGGAGGCGGCAGTGAAAATGGTGAAGACCATCAGGAAGAAAGGCCAGGTGGTTCTGGCGGTCCCGGGGAACCGGGAGGTATGCTACCTTCCGGAGAACGGCCTCAGGGAGAGCCCGGTGAAAAACTTCAGGAAGAATCAGAAACAACTGATGAAGGCGAAGCAAGTGAAACAGCCAGTACAAAAGGGATCAAAGCCAATGGCGGTCTTGCTATATCCGGAGGCACATATGCCATTCATGCAGCCGATGATGGTTTTCATTCAAACAGCGATATAGCCATCTCGGGCGGTACGCTGACAATTGCCTCCGGGGATGATGGCATCCATGCTGATGGCCAGGTGACAGTAAGTGACGGTACAATTGTTATTTCAGAAAGCTATGAAGGCATTGAAGGCAGCGAAAAGGTTTTGATTGCCGGCGGCCGGATCACACTTACTTCTGATGATGATGGTTTAAATAGTGCTGTCGTTGAAATCAGCGGTGGTCATACAGAGATTGATGCCGAAGGCGATGGGATTGATTCCAACGGAACCTTCACTGTATCAGGGGGCGAAACCTATGTGTCCGGTCCTGCCGGCGATGGTGACGGCGCGCTGGATTATGAGACGGATGCAGTCATTACCGGAGGCATATTAATTGCAGCAGGTTCTTCAGGTATGACTGTCAATTTTGGCGAAAAATCAACCCAGGGCTCTATCCTGCTGAATACAGGCAGTCAGAAAGCAGGAACAGACATTGTTCTGACAGATGCATCGGGCACAGAATTGCTGAGCTGGCAGTCCTCCAAAAGCTATGCATCTGTTGTGATCAGCTGTCCTGAAATCGTCCAGGGAGAAAGCTATACGATAAAAGCCGGAACATCTGAGACAACAGTCACAATGGACAGCCTGATTTACGGTGCTGGCAAATCTATGGGAAGATAAAAATACGCACCTAAGAGTTTAGGCCCTTGGGTGCGTATTGCTGTATATATCCCGGATTCTTCCGGTGTTCATTTTAAGATAGATCTGTGTAGTAGAAATATCGGAGTGACCGAGCATCTCCTGAACAGAGCGAAGATCAGCCCCATTCTCAAGAAGGTGTGCGGCAAATGAATGACGCAGGGTATGCGGTGTGATATCTGAGGCAATACCGGCTTTGGCGGCATATTGCTTCAGGATTTTCCAGAAGCCCTGTCGGCTCATAGGCTGTCCGCTGCAGTTCGGAAAAAGAATACTGCTGTTGTCATCAGCGAGCATGGACGGTCTGGCCTGCTTCAGATATTGTCTCAGGGAAACCCGTGCAACACTTCCAATAGGAATAATGCGTTCTCTTCCGTGCTCAGAGCATCGTATATAACCTGCCTGGACATTGATATCATTCACTGTAAGGGATACCAGTTCACTGACGCGGATACCTGTGGCATACATCAGTTCCAGCATGGCCTTGTCACGAAGTTCCTTGTTATTGCGCCCAGCGGGCTGTTCCAGAAGCTTTGTCACCTCAGCGACAGTTAATACTTCCGGGGCTTTCTTTTCGATTTTCGGGGCTTTGAGCCTTGCGGCAGGATTGCTCCGGAAGCTTTCATAGTGTTCAAGATAATCAAAAAAAGATTTCAGAGCGGCAATATTTCTGGAAATAGTAGATGTTGCAAACTGCTTCTGCTCCATCATAAGGATATAAGCATTCAGTGTTGTCTCATTTACAGATGCAAAGTCGGAAATCTCCTGCGCATCAAGAAAAGTCAGAAATTTTTCAAGATCCCGTCTGTAGGATAAAACTGTATTGTGGGAAGATTTTCTGACCTGTTCAAGATATTGGATAAAGTAGTTAAGCTGTTGTTCCATTTTTATGTCGCCTCTTTAGTTTCTTACAATATGAGTACTATTATAGTCAAAGATAAAAGAAAAATCAAATTATTTTTTCTCATAAGAGAAGTTGAATACCGAATTTCAGAAAATAGGGATTAAGTGCCCATTCTGACAGCGTTCCGACGATCCATAACAACATGCTTATCAGAAATAAACGTCTTTTGCCGGAAAGAAAAGGATATCCCGGATTGCCTGCAAGATGCCAGGCCAGGAATAGTGCCGGCAAATAAAAAAAGATCTGGGGTGCCAGACGGAAAAAGCACAATAACAGTCCGAAAAATTGATACTCGGCAGCGGATAAAATGCTTTGAGCCCCGTAAACAAATCCGATATATAGAAAGTACAAGTAAAAAAAGAAACGCTTGCCGGTGCGAAGGGTCAAAATCAGAAGAAGGAAAAAAGGCAGGCATCGGCACAAAAAAAGATAGATCAAAAAACCGGGTGTACAATGCCAGCTCATGATCAGGCGGTCATAATCTCCCTGCCTGCTGCTTATCGCAGATAATGAATGCTGACTGAACAGATAGATGATAATGGAAAAAAGAATACCGGCAGATAATGCAAGCAGCCATTGGCAGCGTGATAAATATGAACGAATAAAAATCCCCCCTGTTCCAGCATAATATATGCCGGATTCAGAGGGGATATGCCAATTCATTATTATGTGAAAACCATTCTGCGGACTACATATTCCTGCAGCGATCGCAGACGGCGGAAGCCGCTTTGATCAGACTGCTTCTGAAACCGGATGCTTCAAGTTCAGCAACAGCCGCAATAGTTGTACCGCCCGGTGAACAGACGTTGTCTTTGAGCAGACCCGGATGTTCACCTGTTTCGAGAACCATCTTTGCGGAACCGAGGACTGCCTGGGAAACAAAGGTATAGGCCTTATCACGGGGCATACCGTATTTTACAACACCGTCTGCCAAAGCTTCGATCATCATGTAAATAAAGGCAGGTGAACTTCCGCTGGCTGCGGTAACAGCATCCATCAGATTTTCAGGAACCGTCTCAGCCTTGCCGAATGATGTAAAGAACTGCATCAGTTCCGTGCGTTCTGATTCTGAAAAGTCATCATCAGACCAGGAAAGACCTGTCATACCCTCACCCACCATCGCCGGCGTATTCGGCATGGCGCGGACAATACGCACGGATGAACCAAGGGACTGCTTCAGATCTGCGATTGAATAGCTTGGTGCCAGGGAAATGATGATTCTGGAATCATCAAGTACCGGCTGGATTTCCTTTAAAACGCCGTCGTAAAACTGAGGTTTGACAGCAAGAATAATGTATCTGGATTGTTCGGCACATGTGCGGTTACTGTCAATCCAGACAGCCCCTGTTTCCAGTGACAAAGCTTCGCCTTTGGCGGCATCTTTTCTTGAGAAGGCAAGGGTGTTGGCAGGGAAAACAGACAGACAGCCCTTAAGCATTGCTGATCCCATATTGCCCATGCCGATAAAACCAAACTGATACATCTTCTTACGCCTTTCTTATTCGTCCCAGTTGTGATAAACGTTCTGAACATCATCATCTTCATCAAGGAGGTCCAGAATACGGTTCATTTTCTTAATATCTTCTTCGTTAGTCAGAGTTGCCCATGTCTGAGGAACCATTGTTACCTCAGCTTCAGCCATTGGGATACCTTCTTTCTCAAGGGCATCACGAACTGCACTGAAGTCATCCGGATCAGTGATGATCTCGTAAGAATCTTCTTCATCGCTGAAGTCTTCTGCACCTGCATCCAAGGCAATCATCATCAGATCATCTGCATCCATCTCACATTCTTCTTTGTCAATGATAATCTGACCTTTCTTATCGAACATGAAGGATACACAACCACTTGTACCAATGGAACCGCCGCCCTTTGTGAAAGCACTTCTTACATTGGCAGCTGTACGGTTACGGTTGTCAGTCAGTGTCTCAACGATAATGGCAACACCGCTTGGACCGTAGCCTTCGTATGTATTGTTTTCATAGTTAACAGAGCCAAGGTCGCCGGCAGCTTTCTTGATACCACGTTCGATTGTATCATTAGGCATGTTGTTGGCTTTCGCCTTGGCAATAACATCACGCAGTCTGCTGTTATTGTTTGGGTCAGAGCCGCCCTCTTTAACAGCTACAGCCAATTCACGGCCGATGATTGTAAAAATTTTACCTTTAGCAGCATCATTCTTCTCTTTTTTATGCTTAATATTCGCAAACTTAGAATGTCCTGACATAATTACACTCCTATCTCGTACTAAAAATATCAACCTATATATTCTATCATTTGTTTCGTGAAGAATCAACCCGTAATTTTGGTAACCTTGACAAGGCTGATGGCGTTATCCTTGACACTCATGACTTTGAAAGTATAGCCGTCAATATCAACACTGGCAAATTCATTGTTCTGAGGAATATGTTCCAGTTTGGAGATCAGTAAACCATTCAGTGTTTCAAAATCATCATCAAAAGTAATTCCAAGGGTACGGGTAATATCTTCAAGCGGTGTCAGACCTTTCATCAGATAGGCACCGCCGATAATCTGTATATTGTCTTCATCGGGATCATATTCGTCAAGAATATTGCCGACGATTTCTTCAAGGATATCTTCCATGGCGACAAGACCGCAGGACTGGCCGTATTCATCAACGACGATAGCCATATGAACCTTCTTGGCCTGCATTTCGCGGAACAGGGAATTGATATTCTGGGTATCCGGTACAAATACCGGTTTGCGCATGACCTCTTTGATGGAAGCATCTGTCTCTCCGCTGACAATAAGACGCATGACATCCTTCAGATGAAGAATACCAATGATATTATCTGTGTCATTCTCGAATACAGGATAACGGGAATAACGCTCTCGGGCCATCAGTTCAGCTGCCTCACTGAGAGAGAGTTCGCAGTCAACAGCGCAGATATGACGCCGGTGAGTCATGATATCAGCAACTTCTTTATCGTCAAATTTGAAGATATTGCTGATCATCTCAGCTTCACTGGCTTCAATGACGCCCTGTTCATGGCCTTCACTGACCATCATGATAATCTCTTCTTCTGTGACATTCTCTTCGATATCCTTGGGGTTGATGCCCGCAAGACGAACGAGAAGGCTGACAGAAGCATTGATGAGAGCAACAAAAGGCTTACAGACAGTGCCAATCAATGTTACGATACGAATGGCTGAATAGGCCCATTTCTCAGCGTGCTTAAATGCCAGACGCTTTGGAAATAGAATACCGAAAACCGTGACAAAGTAAATAATGATCAGGCATACTGCCAGATGGCTGAGGATGGCTGCCGGCCAGTACATCAGATGGACCTGTGCCATCAATAGTGAAGTCAGATCTGTAAAAAAAGGTCTTGCAACAAAGGCACCGGCAATAATAGTCACTGCCGCGCTGATCAGGTCAATGGTGCTCATGAATGCCGCAGGCTGTCCGATAAACTGAAGGATTCTGGCGGCTTTCTTGTCACCTTCATCTTTCTTCTTGTTCAGAACAGATTCATTGACTGCTGAAACAGCCACCTCTGTGCCGGTAAAGGCTGCATTGATCAGCAATAAAATAATAAATATGACGATACGTATAATGGGGTGTCCGTCGTCCATGAAAATAATCGCTCCTTTTTCTTTGTTTTATCTAAAAATATACCAGATTTGCAGTTGTTCGTCAAATAAAAAAGAATCCTGCCTGCAGAATTTTCCGCTGCAAGAAAAAAGCTGCCTCATAACGAGACAGCCCCGGAATTATGTATCCAGTTCAAGACTGATGCTTAACGCACGGTCTACTTTTTTGAGAATTTCATCATCCAGATGACAGACCTTTTCTTTCAGTCGCTTTTTGTCAATAGTCCGCACCTGTTCCAGAAGGACAACGGAATTCTTGACAAGTTTATAACGTTCGGCATCCAGTTCCACATGGGTAGGCAGTTTTGCCTTGTTCATCCGTGATGTAATGGCCGCACAGATAACGGTGGGACTGTGACGGTTGCCGGTATCGTTTTGAATGATCAGTACCGGTCTGACACCGCCCTGTTCCGAGCCGATAACCGGTCTGAGATCTGCATAATATATATCGCCTCTTTTAATGATCACGCATATCACACTCCTGATAAACTTTAAAAACATTATTCCCGTTTATCGAAAGTGTATTCATCAGGACTGCGAAAATCTCTGATTATGAGCGAAGATAATTCACAATATCAACAACTTCACCATCACGATAATATACACGCGGTACACGTCGGTTGATATCACATACAAATTCGTAATTAAAAGAATTGTTGATGGCAGCGACCTCTTCTACGGAAATGTTCTCACTGCCCTGAGAGCCGACGAGAACAACTTCATCGCCCTGTTTGATCTCATAATCTGCATCTGTGACATCTACCATCAGCTGATCCATACAGACGCGGCCGATGATCGGCCAGGACTGACTGCCGATGAGGACACGGCCTTTGTTGGATAAACCTCTTGGGTAGCCATCTCCGTATCCGATAGAAACTGTAGCAATGCGTGTCGGACGTTCACAGGTAAAGGTTGCACCATATCCGACAGTTGTTCCCGGTTCCACGGTTTTTACATAGATGACGTGACTCTTTAAACGCATCACAGGTTCCAGCTTGATGATATCTTTATCAACTTCATCGGAAGGATAAAGGCCGTAGATAATAATACCTGCCCGGGCCATATTCATACGCATACCCGGATATTTGATGATGGCGGCACTGTTGGCACAATGTCTGATCGGAATGTGTACGCCGTTGGCTTCAAGCTGTTCAATCACATTGTCAAAACGCTTCAGCTGTTCAAATGTCATCTGGTCGTTTTTACAGTCAGCACATGCAAAATGAGTAAAAATACCGTCGATACGGATATTATTGAGAAGAGAATTGATCATAACAATACCCTGGACAGTGGCGTCAACACTTTCTTCATCGGACTTAAAACCGATTCTGCTCATACCTGTATCAAGTTTGATATGAACATCGGCAACGGTATGCATGGAGCTGGCAACAGCATCGAAATCTTTGGCCATACTGTATGTAAAAATAGCCGGCATGATATGATGGGTGATCATATCCGCATACTGCTCCTTTGCGACAAAACCGAGAACAAGAATCGGCTGGATAATACCGTTGTTGCGCAGCTCGATACCTTCATCAACGGTGGCAACGGCAAAACCGTAAGCCCCCATGGCTGCAAGTTCACGGGCAAGGACTACTGCGCCGTGGCCGTAGGCGTTTGTCTTGATAACACACATAAGCTTTGTATCACCGAGAACAGCCTGGATCTCCTGTATATTATGTTTCAGTGCGTCTAAATTTATCTCGGCGCAGGCACGATAAGTGTTTTTCATATTTCCCTCCAAATTAAGCGTTGCTTTTTAGTTCATAGTGATCTTTTTCAATAATTCAGGGATAGCATTTAAAACATCAGAAGCTGTCATTGAATGAAATCCTTTGCTGGATGCAGCTATATCTCCTGCACGTCCATGTAGATAGACTCCCAGGCGGGCTGCTTGGTTTAAAGGCATGTGCTGTCCGCAGAGACCTGCGATCATTCCTGTCAGAATGTCACCGCTGCCGCCGGTAGACATGCCGTTATTGCCTGATAAATTGATATATATTGTTTCAAAATTATCAATAATCATGGTTCTTGTATCTTTCGCAATACATATTACACCATATTCACGCGTAAATGCTTCACAAACTTGTACCAAATTTTCTTTAAGATATTGGATATTATGGCCAGTCAGTCGTGAAAGTTCTTTCATATGCGGCGTAATGACTGTAGGAATCATGGATTCTGACAGCCAATTCCGGTTTTTTGAAAGAATATTTAAGGCATCGGCATCAATGATCAGTGGAACCTGACAATCGGAAGCGGTTACTGTTCTGACAATATTTTCGGCGGCAGGTCCCTGGCCGAGTCCCGGACCGAGAACAATGGCTTGATAATTTTTCAACAGATCCGGGAGGGCAGAGAAATCTTCCTGTGTATCCGGATAGGTTTTAAGAACTGCTTCAGGCAATAGCTGCTGAAGAATACACCGATTGCTTTCGGGTGTATAGACGGTGACAAGTCCGACGCCCATTCTATAGGCAGCCAGTGCAGAAAAATACGCGGCACCGGCCATGTTTTTACTTCCGGCGATGATTAGTACATGACCGTAAGTCCCTTTGTTGGAATCAGCACATCGTTTTGGCAGCCTTTGGCAGTCATCCTTCGTATAAGTTATATACTGCAGTCCAACAGCCTTCCGGGCAGCCGGATCAAAACCAATATCACGGCAGATCACCTGTCCGGCGTAATCGGCTCCGGGATAAAAAACCAAACCTGTTTTGACGTAACCGAAAGTGACAGTCTTGCGGGCACGGACAGCAAGACCCGCCGCCAACTGCAAAAGATGGACCCGGAGGCCTTGCGTACCTATTATAACCGCTTTTACAGCACCCATACAGACAGCGATCCGCCGTGCCCGGTGGTGCGCTCGGTGGTGTATCTGCCCAATCAG
>ERZ773239.108-NODE-108-length-96626-cov-45.078181_pt1 | contig 96626 bp, 78 predicted proteins | sample MGYA00580521_ERZ773239 | MGnify/ENA primary metagenome ERZ773239 (study PRJEB29015, sample SAMEA2737801) | human gut metagenome | biome: human gut; feature: human-associated habitat; material: faeces | place: China | collected 2012 ... | reverse complement strand
AGATCCATTTTTCTATTCTGTTACAAAGGGAAATATTGATTACAGCTATATTGAAGGTATCGTAGAATAACAAAAATTTCAGCTTGTCGAGCTGGAAAATTTGAATTTATGATAGCGGAACGAAATCTGTGGAGGGGGTGTTCTCATGAAATTAGTCAGTCCGAAAACATTGCTGGCATCGTTGCTGGGTTGCACATTTGTTGTTATGAAAGTGATGACTTTTGACGGGCTGGTGGATATGTTTTGGATCATATTGATCGGATACCTGACCGTTAAAGCCATAGTTACAGCGTTTTCCCAGGAAGCCTATGATGAGGATATAAGGCAGGCACAGCAGGGAAAGGTCTTGTACCGTGACCTGTTTGGCAAATTCGCATACATTGCAGCAGATGTCCCGATTCTTTTGATTCTTTTGGCGGGCCTTTTGGCTTCGGTCTGTTCCGTAACAACGCTACTCAGAGCCACCCTGATGGGACTTCTGCTGATTGCAGTGGGATATGCTATCTGGTTCAGTTGGTATGTTTCAAAGCATAAACGGCTGCGCATGAAAAACGGTGAGTGGGGTACAGGGATTTTAAGTGCAGAAGACGAGAAAGCGTGGAAACGCTCAAATTTGTGGCACGGTATAATTCTCGGAATTGCCGGGGTGTTGTTTGCTCTTTATCTCATTTTCGGAGATCCGAGGATTTATTTCAATAACGCCAAACTGGAAAAAACACTAACCGCTTTGGAATGTGACAGCATCACTTTGGAGGAGATTGTCCCCTTTGAATGGACCACTGTATATACCTTTGATCCCTATACCTCAAAGGAACGCATTGAGCGAGTGGTCGGTTCGAAAAGCCCCGCTTTGAAAGAAAGTGTCAGCGAGGGTATGAACCATGTTGTGTTTATAAACAGAGGGCGGGTGGTGGCCAGCGTCTGTACCCATCCCGCAAGCACTGGGTACTATTTGAGCTTTACCGGCGGAGAAAATACATATTACAGTTATTCAGATGGTGGATATTCCCACATTGAGTACGGTGATGAGATTGTCTTTGAAGTAATGCAGGATGATGGATTTGTCAGGCTGTACGCTCGTGTTGAGAAATAATGTGTGGTCGCATATTGAATTATTAATGGAGAGGTGACAAACAAAGCGAGGGATAAATCCCAGCTTGTCGAGCTGGAAAATATGAATTTGAAAGGAGACATAACTATGAAAGAATATCAACATCTAATAGGTAAAATTATTATAGCGACTGCAATTATAGTTACCGCAATTATTATAGCGGGTGCTATCGATAGAGCAGGAGCAAATATCCAACGTGGTCTGGGGTATTTAGGAGATGCACTACTACGATAAATTTAGATTTTGGAAACTGGACTGATTTGCGAGGTACAACTTTTAATGGATAAAAAAAAGCGACTACTTATTCTAATATTTGTATTAATATTAAGCGGAATTGTTGTGATATTCATACATAAAAATGGTTCCATGAAAGGAGATTCTATTATGGAAGAAAATGCTATTTCCGGAGATGATAATACTCATTGGTTCCATTCAAACGGTATCATCACATCCATAGATAACTCTCAAAAAAAAATCTGTGTTGATATCAGTCAAAAAAATAATTTTTTTGATGGTACCAATATTACATTAAATTGCAACAAATCATCTCTCGACATTACATATTTAGAGGCTGGTCAAGAAATTACTTTCTATTTCTTTGAGAATAATGTACTTGACACTGAAGTTGCAATAGAGAAACTAAATATCGTTACACCATAACCTTTAGGGATTAGATAGTGTTCATCTAATCCCTTTTATTATGCTATGACATAATATTGGCACATCTCTGTGATTGAAGTGTAAATTTACACATGCTACAATAAGTATTGCTTATAGTTTTCTTTATTTTCAGCACCTATAAATGGTGCTTTTTTGTACCCGTAATTCATTCAATCACTGACAACTTGTTCTAAGTATTTTATACGTACAGCATACTTTAACCATATACCAAACGTAAACTGTACATACAGCCATACGTATAACGTTTTCTATTTGTATAGAAAAGATGCGGAGCATGTGAATGAAATTCTGAATCAGGAGAAATCAATCTATATTTAGATAAGCGAAATGATAGAAAACGACATACTGCGGGATGTGCTTTTGGAGGATGAGCGCGTGCCGAGCACAAACGAGCTTGCAAAGCTGTATGCGATAAATCCGTCTACAGCGGCAAAGGGCATAAATATACTTGTGGATGCAGGAATTTTGTATAAGAAAAGAGGGATTGGAATGTTTGTGAGTGACGGAGCAAAGGAAGTAATAAGGACAAAGCGGAAAGCCCGTTTTTGTTAAAGTTGAACAATATAACGTAGCGAAAAAACAAAAACTAGAAAATTTTCGTCTACATGACGAAAAACAGTAAAATTTTTAATGTTTATCGAAAAATATTCTATAGTGATTCACGAAATATTTTTGTATACTAGCCTTACCAACAAAACAAAGGGGGACAAAAATATATGAAGAAAAAATTTGTTGCAATCATGATGGTAGCTGCTATGGCAGCGTCAATGGCCGCTTGTGGATCAGATGGGGGTTCTTCTGATACACAGAAAGGGGGAAGCAGCACAACGACATCAGATGTTGCAAACAAGGACAAGTCACTTGTGTGGTTTAACCGTCAGCCATCAAACAGCTCAACAGGAGAGCTTGACACAACAGCACTCAACTACAACAAGGATACCTATTATGTAGGTTTCGATGCTAATCAGGGAGCTGAACTTCAGGGAGAAATGGTAAAAGAGTATATCGAGAAGAACATCGATACGATCGACAGAAATGGGGATGGAGTTATCGGATATGTACTTGCAATCGGTGATATCGGACACAACGATTCAATTGCAAGAACAAGAGGTGTTCGTAAGGCTCTTGGAACAGGCGTAGACAAGAGCGGCGAGATTGACAGTGCTCCGGCAGGAACAAACTCAGACGGAAAAGCAGCTGAGGTTCAGGACGGCAAGATTACTGTAAACGGCAAAGACTATGTAGTAAGAGAGCTTGCTTCACAGGAGATGAAGAACTCAGCAGGAGCTACATGGGATGCAGCTACAGCCGGAAACGCAATCGGAACATGGTCATCATCATTTGGCGAGTCAATCGACGTAGTTGTTTCTAACAACGATGGAATGGGAATGTCAATGTTCAATGCATGGTCAAAGGACAACAAGGTTCCAACATTCGGATACGATGCCAACAGTGATGCAGTAGCAGCTATCGCAGAGGGCTATGGCGGAACAATCAGCCAGCATGCTGATGTTCAGGCTTACCTCACACTTCGTGTACTTAGAAACGCACTCGATGGTGTAGATATTGATACAGGTATCGGCACAGAGGATGATGCAGGAAACGTATTAAGCGATGATGTATATGTTTACAAGGATGATGAGAGATCTTACTACGCATTAAACGTAGCAGTTACAGCAGATAACTACAAGGATTTCACAGATTCAACAGTTGTATGGGCACCTGTTTCAAAACAGCTTGATTCAGGAAAGCACCCTACAAAGAAGGTATGGCTGAATATCTACAATGCTTCAGATAACTTCTTAAGCTCTACATATCAGCCACTCTTACAGAAGTATGATGATCTCTTAAATCTTGATGTTGAGTACATCGGTGGTGATGGACAGACAGAGTCTAATATCACAAACAGACTTGGAAATCCAAGCCAGTACGATGCATTCGCAATCAACATGGTTAAGACAGATAATGCAGCTTCTTATACAGCTCTTTTGAACCAGTAAAAGTATTTAAAGCACTTAGTTGGGGAGGGAAAAATCTCTCCCCAAAATAAAGTGTATACAGACGACAGCAAATATAGAGTTAGGAGCAGGAAGTATGGGCGATAAGAATAATGAAAACATCTTATCGATTCGTGGCATGAGCAAGTCATTTGGACGAAACAGGGTTCTTGACCACATCAATTTAGATGTGAAAAAAGGTACTGTAATGGGTCTCATGGGGGAGAACGGAGCCGGTAAGTCGACAATGATGAAATGTCTTTTTGGTACATACCAGAAGGACGAGGGAACTATATATCTGGACGGAAAAGAGGTAAGCTTTTCAGGTCCTAAGGATGCACTGGAAAATGGAATAGCGATGGTGCATCAGGAGTTGAACCAGTGTCTTGAGAGAAATGTCGTAGACAATCTGTTTCTCGGAAGATATCCGGTCAATTCATTTGGTATGATTGATGAGGGACGCATGAAAAAAGAAGCGTCTGAATTATTCAGAAAGCTGGGAATGACAGTTAATCTCGAGCAGCCGATGAAAAATATGTCAGTATCACAGCGACAGATGTGTGAGATTGCAAAGGCAATATCATACAACTCAAAGGTTATAGTATTGGATGAGCCTACATCATCACTTACGGTACAGGAGGTTGAAAAGCTGTTCCAGATGATGAGGATGCTTCGTGACCAGGGTATTTCACTTATCTATATTTCTCACAAGATGGATGAGATTTTTGAGATATGTGATGAGATTTCGGTTCTTAGAGATGGAAATTTGGTCATGACAAAGAGCACAAAAGAAACAAATATGAATGAACTGATTGCAGCGATGGTTGGACGAGTACTGGAGAACAGATTCCCTCCGGTAGACAACAAACCAAAGGATGTAATCTTGTCAATACAGCATCTTTCGACAAAGTACGAGCCACATCTGCAGGACATCACATTTGATGTGCATGAGGGGGAGATATTTGGACTATACGGACTTGTCGGAGCAGGTCGTACAGAGCTTCTTGAGACGATTTTCGGAATCAGGACAAGAGCTGCGGGACGAGTATATTTTAAGAACCAGCTTATGAATTTCACCTGTGCCAAGGAGGCTATGGACTATGGCTTTGCACTTATCACAGAGGAAAGAAAAGCAAATGGACTTTTCCTTAAGGGAAATCTCACCTTTAACACAACAATCGCAAATCTCGGTTCTTATAAGAATGGACCGGCACTTTCAGACAGCAAGATGACAAAGGCCACCTCTGATGAGATAAAGATTATGCACACAAAGTGTATGGGACCGGAGGATATGATTTCGGCTCTGTCAGGAGGAAACCAGCAAAAGGTTATCTTTGGTAAATGGCTTGAAAGAGGACCGCAGATATTCATGATGGATGAGCCTACAAGAGGTATCGATGTAGGTGCCAAATATGAGATTTACGAGCTGATAATCAATATGGCAAAGCAGGGTAAGACAGTCATTGTAGTTTCATCTGAGATGCCTGAGATCCTTGGTATAACAAATCGTATCGGAGTCATGTCAAACGGACGACTCTCAGGAATTGTCAATACAAAGGAAACCAATCAGGAAGAACTGCTGAGACTCAGTGCAAAGTACCTATAATAAAGGGAGAAGACGGATATGGCTAATAGTAAGATTTTAACGGCTGAGCAGGAGCGTGCTCTGCGCCAGCCTATCGACGAATATGTTGGTGGAATACAAAAAGAAATTGATGCACTCAGAAAAGACGGAACTACAAGGGTTGTAGAGTGTCAGTCAGCGATAGCAGGCATCAAGAGAGATAAAACTCTTTCAAAGGGCGAGAAAGAGTCAGAAATAGCAGCCTGCGAGAAAGAGCTTGCAAAGGCAAAGGCTGTTGAGGCAAAGAACAAGGATGAGATTTCAAAGCTCATCGCCAAGGCTGAAAGCTATTTAAAGGAAAATTTTGATTCAAAGTATTACAATGCCGTTAAGGCAAGCTGTGAGGCGGAAAAGGCAGAGGCGCTTGCTGCTCATAATGAGAGAATGGCAGAGCTTGATAAAAAGCACAAGGCTGCTCTTGCAAAGACATCAGACAGCACCGAGATAAAGGAAGAAAACTACGTACACAAGAATCGTATTTCAAATGAGAAGCTTGAGCTCGAGAAAGAGTATCAGACGATCAAGGACAAAAAGCATGAGGCATACAGCTACAAGTATCACCTGATTGATATGCTTCGTCTTTCAAAGTTCACATTTATGGAGAAAAGAGCTCAGAAATGGGAGAATTACAAGTATACATTCAATAAGAGAAACTTCCTGTTACAGAATGGTCTCTATATTGCGATTATACTTATATTCATAGCACTTTGTGTCATAACACCGATAAAGAAGGGTACACCTCTTCTGACATACAACAACATACTGAATATTCTTCAGCAGGCTTCACCGAGAATGTTCTTAGCACTTGGTGTTGCAGGACTTATCCTCTTAACAGGAACGGATCTTTCTGTTGGACGAATGGTTGGTATGGGTATGACAACAGCCACAATCATCATGCATCAGGGTATCAATACAGGCTCTGTATTCGGTCATATATTTGACTTTACAGGAGTACCTACAGGTGCAAGAGTGGTTATCGCATTAATTGCATGTATCGTGCTTTGTACATTCTTCACAAGTATTGCAGGATTTTTTACAGCGAAGTTTAAGATGCATCCGTTTATTTCAACCATGGCCAACATGCTTGTTATCTTCGGTATCGTAACATATGCTACAAAGGGAGTTTCATTCGGTGCTATTGAGCCGGTTATCCCTAACATGATTATTCCAAAGGTAAATGGTTTCCCAACCATCATCATCTGGGCAGTAGCAGCAATCGCAATTGTATGGTTTATCTGGAACAAGACAACATTTGGTAAAAACCTCTACGCAGTAGGAGGAAACCCGGAGGCAGCAGCAGTTTCAGGTATCTCAGTATTTGCAGTAACTCTCGGCGCATTCGTTATGGCCGGTATCCTTTATGGATTTGGTTCATGGCTTGAGTGTGCAAGAATGGTTGGTTCAGGCTCAGCAGCTTATGGACAGGGCTGGGACATGGACGCAATCGCAGCCTGTGTAGTTGGTGGTGTATCATTCACAGGTGGTATCGGTAAGATATCAGGTGTTGTAACCGGTGTATGTATCTTCACAGCACTCACATACTCTCTTACAATCCTTGGTATTGATACAAACCTTCAGTTCGTATTCTCAGGAATTATCATTCTTGTAGCAGTTACACTTGACTGTCTGAAATACGTTCAGAAGAAATAATATCACAAGAAAAATTCTTTTTCATACTTCCAAAATGATTAGCAGAGATGTCATGGTGGCATCTCTGCTTTTTGCTTTAACAGTTACACTTTTGTTTATATAAAGCTACAAAAGAATTTATCAGATGTGGTATAATATAATATAAACAGAGTAACTATTCAGAAACACTGAGAATAAGAAAAGCTGATGTGTCATGCTTGCATGTAAGCAGCAGATTTTCTTGTTCTCAAGGTGGCTCGAATAGAGCCACCCCCACACATATGAGCAAAATTAGCTGCGTAGCAGCGGCGCTAAACGTCCGGGGGACGTTTGTTCAGCGCGGACCGTAACGGAGTGTAGACAAAGCACGAGTATCGTGCGGCTTTGCGAATGTGCGTGGGTGGTTCTGAATAGTTACCCGGTATAGCAGGGAGAAGACATAAAATGTATACATTATTACTGGTTGATGACGAAGAGGATGTAATAGAGGTAATCGAGAGAAAGGTATCCTGGGAGCAGATTGGTTTTCATGTGGTAGGACATGCGGGCAATGGCTTCAAGGCGCTTGAGATGATGGAGGACATGCAGCCGGATGTTGTGATGACTGACATACGTATGCCTTACATGGACGGACTTGAGCTGTGCAGTAACATCAGGCAGAGGTTTCCTGCGACGAAGCTCTTGCTTTTCACAGGCTTCGACGATTTTGAGTATGCAAAGGAGGCAGTACATCTCGAGATAGAGGAGTATATTCTAAAGCCACTCAATCTGGCTGAAATCACAGAGGTATTCAAAAAGCTTAAGACAAAGCTGGATGATGAGCTGAATGAGAAGAAAAACACAGACATATTGAAGCAGTATTATGCAGCATCGCTGCCTGTTTTGCAGTCAAATTTTTACACGACACTTATCGAGGGACGCATACCTGAAAATGAGCTGGGCAGGTACATGAGTGACTATAAGATTAGCCTTGAGGGACCATATTACTGCTGTATTATCATACATACCTCCGCAAGTCAGATGCCGCAGGGCATGGATATCAGACTGCTTGCAGTGTCGGTAGAGAGACAGGCACAGGCTGATTTAAAGGAGAGCTGGAATGGCAGGATTTTTAACTATCTCGGTGATACGGTCATGATAGCCCAGCTTGTGCAGCAGGAGGATATCTCTGAGCTGACAGATGAGTGCGACAGATTCTGCAAATATGTAAATCATGTAATGGGGGCAAAGGTGACGGTCGGAATCGGACAGGTGTGCGAAAATGTACAGGAGCTGGTGAGCTCTTATCAGAGTGCGAGGGAGGCAGTATCCTACAGGGTGCTTTATGGCAGCAACAGGGCAATAAACATGACAGAGGTTGAGCCACAGCGACGTATATCAAAGGATGGCGATGAGGGAAATGAGCTGTCATATTTATTTAAAATGATTTGTATCGGCAAGATAGAGGATGTGGGACAGGCTGTTGAAGCGTATATGCAGCACAATTTTATGTCGCAGCAGTCACTTGAGAACTACCATGTGGCAGTAATGGAGCTGATCAGTGAGCTTTATCACTTCATGAGCAATAATGAGCTAAATGCGCAGGAAATATCTGGAAGTGTAGGCAGGCTTTATAATGAGCTCTCCAATTTTGAGCCGGTAGTGCTCAAGCAGTGGCTTTTGGATTTTTCAAGCAGGCTGCACGATGATATGGCTGATGCCAGATACAACTCCAAGAAATCACTCATAGACAGTGCAAAGGATTATGTGCACAGGAATTACAGAAGTATGGACCTTGGACTTGACGATACATGTAAGGAGTTAGGAGTATCTAACTCGTATTTTTCAAGTCTGTTCAAGAAGGAAACCGGCAGCTCGTTTGTGGAGTATCTGACTGATTACAGAATGGACAAGGCTGCCAGAATGCTTGTGGAGACAGACGACAAGAGCTATGTCATAGCCCAGAATGTAGGCTATGCGGATCCGAACTATTTCAGTTATGTTTTTAAGAGAAAGTATGGGGTTTCCCCATCCAGGTACAGGACAGAGTATGAGAAGAATAAGGTATAAACCAGGCAATATACAATCCATAATAATGCTCTCATTCTCACTGCTGTCGCTTGCAATAATGCTTGTCACAGTTGTGGTGATGTATATAAAATTTGCCGATGCATCGCAGGACAGTATCATAGAGAGCAATCATAAGGTGATGGACCAGACAATAGACAGTGTGGAAAGCTATCTGGTCAATATGAGGCAGGTTTCGGATGCGGCGTATTATTATGTAATAAAGGAGAATGATATTTTAACGCAGTCTGACACCATACACGATGGCATGAGCCTGCTCTATGAATCAAACAAGGAATATCTGCGCAGTATTGCCATGTATAATCAGTATGGAAGCCTTATAGCTGCAGAGCCTGTCGTGTCCCAGAAGGAGGACCCGGATGTGACAAAACAGGACTGGTTCATAGAAGCTATGGATCGCATGGAAAATATACATTTTTCAACACCTCATGTACAGAATCTGTTTGACGATGGTTCCATGAGATATCATCTGGTCATATCATCAAGCCGTGCCGTGGAGCTGACTTCCGGTTCAGAATCACAGATGGGTGTGCTGCTTGTGGACATGGATTATTCGAGGGTATCAAGGATGCTTGAGAGGATAAATACTTCGGGAAAAGGACAGTATTATTATCTGTGTGATGCAAAGGGCAATATTATTTACCATCCGCATCAGATACAGTTTGATGGAGATGTTCCGGAAAACAGCGAGGTTGCGGCAAAGTCGCAAAACAGTATATATGATGATTATCTGAATGGAGTGCATCGTAAGATTATGGTAGATACAATCAGCTACACAGGCTGGAAGCTTGTATGTGTGATGCCATATTCCATATTTACCAATAAGATGGCGGATGTGAAGCAGTTTGTTTTTGTTATAATGATTATTATGGCTATGATGTTTGTGTGGATAAACAGAGTGATATCTATACATATTTCAAAGCCGATAATGAAGCTGGATGATTCTGTGAAAAGGTATGAGAATGGCAATGAAGCAGATATTTATGTAGGTGGTTCCTCAGAGATACGGCATCTGGGATACTCTATACGCAATTCATATAAGCAGAACAATGAGCTTATGAAAAAGGTTGTATGGGAGCAGAACGAGAGGCGAAAGAGCGAGCTTGATGTGCTTCAAAGCCAGATTAATCCACACTTTTTGTATAATACTCTTGACTCCATCACATGGATGATTGAAGGAGGAAAAAACGAGGAGGCCTCGTTTATGATTACGCAGCTTGCAAAGCTTTTCCGCATAAGTCTGTCAAAGGGGCATACCATAATAACTGTACGCGATGAGCTTTTGCACGCAAAAAGCTACATGAATATTCAGAAGGTGCGCTATAAGAACAAATTTGAGGTGAGCTTTGATGTAGACGAGGAAATAATGGACTACTGTGCGGTGAAGCTGGTGCTTCAGCCAATTTTGGAAAACGCACTAAATTACGGAATCAGAGAGCTGGACGATTTCGGAGAGATAGTGGTCGGAGGCAAAAAAGTGGGAGAGGATATCATCATAACGGTATCAGACAACGGAATGGGCATTCCGGAGAATGAAATTCCGCTTTTGCTGACAAATACGGACAGGGTTCACAAGAAGGGCTCGGGAGTGGGGCTTGTCAATGTAAATAACAGGATAAAGATACTGTTTGGAGAGCGCTATGGCCTGCATATAGAAAGTGAGCTTGATGAGGGAACAGTTGTGACGATCAAAATCCCGGCAATTGTCTATTCAGAGGAAAACAGACTTCAATTTGAGGAGCATCATATAGTATGAAGCTAGTACAATTGCCTTGCTGCATGGGAGGTGTGAGAGTGACAGTGAAAAATAAATGGACAAATATAAGCAAGAATAAGAGAAGCTTCATCATAACAGAGCTGCTGCTTGGAGTACTACTTGTGATAGGAATAGGTTTTATCGCATACAATAAGCTCAATGAGAAACCGGAGCGTATTGCAGTTGTGATGGCTGATGTGGATGAAAGCCACAGTGCTGCGTTTAAATATGGCATGAAAATGGCGGCCTCTGAGTATGGTGTGGATGTAGTTATGATAAGTAAGGAAAATCTGAACAACATGTCAGATGAAATTGATGTCATAAACCAGGAGATAAACAAAAAAGCTGATGCGGTCGTTTTCAAGCCGACAGCAGAAAAAATGACAGAAGAAAAAAGCCTTAATACACTTATCCGGATAAATAAAAAGACACCGATAATGGTTGTCGGAGACCAGGCGGGAAGCGAGAGCTTTAAGTCGTTAAATACAGTGGAGTTTGACCAGTACAGCATGGGTGCGGAACTGGCACAAAAGCTTCTTGCTGACAACAACGGAACACTTTCAGGTAAAAAAATAGGAATCTATTGTGAAAACACTGAATCCGATGCCTGTAAAAAACGCATTGATGGCATAAAGGATACTCTCGCGGAGAGCGGCTGTGTTGTGATGTGGATTGTATCAGGTGTTTCGGATACCGGGGAGAAAATAAATCTGCAGTCACAGAGAAAGGTTGACATAGTTCTTGCAATAGATGATGCAAGTGTTGTTGAGGCGGCAAAGGAAGCCTCTGATAATAATCTGCAGGGTGCACTGGTATATGGGATAGGAAACTCAACAGAAGCCATATATTATCTCGATTCGGGTTGGACAGAGGCTCTTATCACACCTGATGAATTTGCTGCCGGATACAAAAGTGTTGTAGGGCTGGTCGATATGCTGCGTGGCAGTAGAAAGTATTCAGTAGAGGAAAAGCCGGTATCTTACCAGCTTCTTACCAGAAAAAATCTGTTTGATGAAGAAAACAAGAAGCTTTTGTATGCAATCAGCCAGTAGTGGGGGAACAATAAATGAGAAGCAGAATAAGAAATACCATGATGATACTGTGTTTTGTGCTGATATTGTCATTTGTCTCGTGCAGCAACACAAGAGTTGACGAGAAAAAACAGATATATATAGGCGTGACCTGCTATGACCAGAAAGATACATTTATCGGGGAGCTGATAGAAACTTTCAAAAAGGAGTGCGCAAGTCTTGATACAGACAAATACGATATCAGCATGACAATCATGGATGCTGCAGGCTCACAGCGTACACAGGATGATCAGGTGCAGGAGATGATAGAGGATGGCTGCAATGTGCTGTGTATTAATCTGGCAGACAGAACAGATTTGTCGCATATTATAAATGCTGCAATGGAGAAGGACATCCCGATTATTTTCTTTAACAGGGAGCCGGTTGATGAGGATTTAAATCGCTGGGATAAGCTGTACTATGTCGGGGCCAAGGCAAAGCAGTCAGGTCAGATGCAGGGAGAACTCATTGCCGATTATATAAAGAATAATCCGGGTGTGGATAAAAACGGTGATGGCAGGATACAGTACGTCATCCTGGAGGGAGAGATGGGACATCAGGATGCCATCGTCAGGACAGAGAGTGTGACAGAGAGCATGAAGAATAACGGTCTTCAGATAGAAAAGCTGAGCTGTCAGATAGCAAACTGGAATCGTGCTCAGGCGCAGAATCGTATGACACAGCTTATAGGTCAGTATAAAAACAGCATAGAGCTGGTTATTGCAAATAACGATGCAATGGCACTTGGCGCGATAGACGCATACGAAAAGCTTGGTGTGACGGAGTCGAATGTACCTGCATTTTTTGGAGTGGACGGCACAGACGATGGGCTTGAAGCAGTGCAGCAGTCGAAGCTTGCGGCAACAGTCTACAATGACAAGGAGGGACAGGCAAGGGCTATGGCTCAGCTTGCCTATCTGGCAGCCACCGGGGGCAGCATGAAAAACATAAAGTTTGAGGATAAAAAGTATGTTTATCTGCCGTATGAGAAGGTGACCCCTGACAATGTAAATGAATTTGTGAAGGATGAACAGTGAGCTTATTTATGCTCGTTCCTCCACTCCCTCGGAGCTACTCCGTAGATATTTTTAAAGGCGCGTGAGAAATGAAGCTGATTTTCGTATCCAACGGCAGAACCAACATCTGCGATGGATAAGGAGGTCAGCTTTAAAAGCTCTGTGGCCTTTATCATACGATAATTCATGAGAAATTCCTGAGGTGAATGTCCAACGGAATTTTTGAAAATTTTGCCCAGATAGCTTCGGTTTATGCCGCAGACTCCGGCAATATCTTCGATTGATATATCATTCTGAAAATTCTGCTCGATATAATTCATCGCTTCTTTTATATAAAAATCACTCATTTTCCCACCTGGAACGAGTTTTGCTGATTTGGCTGACTGCATCAGATAATCCAGAAAAAGGTACATATGCCCAATCAGGTGATACGGTGATTCTGAGGGATGCCTTGTGATGTAGAGCATTTCATCAACAAGCTTTTCGCGGATATCCTTTGAGTGTGTGTGATATACAGGATTATTTTTGGTAAGCTCTGTTGTGGTGAGAGCCTCCTTGACGCGCAGACCGTCAAACTCAATCCATATGTATTCCCAAGGAAGCTTGTCATCTGCGATATAGGTATTTATCTGGCCGGGAAAAATCAGAAAGCCCTGCCCGCTTTTTATGTTGTAGGTTTGTGTAATGCCCTTTGCATTATCGGCCATCAGAGTGCCGGTGCCGGACAGTACATAGTGGAATAGATAGTGGTTTCTTGTGGCAGGACCAAATGAGTGTCCCGGTTCGCACTGCTCGTGGCCGAACTGGTACATACACAAATCTATGAAATTTACATTTGGAAAAATATTGAAGGAAAGCTTGTCCATGTGAGTCACTCCTTATTGATTAATACTATAAATATACCCTTATGCGACATTATATGCAATTATAGCATGTTTTATAGCATATTGGTATAAAAAAGCAAAAATAAAGGTATTTATTGTATGCATAATGGTATGTTATAATCGGTTTATCAGGAAAAAGAGCAAATAAAACAGAAAAGGAGTGAAAAAATATGGCAAAAAGAAAGATTTGTCAGGCTATGGCGGTTGTGCTGGCACTCGGAATGTGCACGACAGGACTGACCGGATGTGGAAATGAAAAGCGGGCGGACGGAAAAACTGAGATTGAGGTGGTTTCTTATAAGCCGGAGGCTGTTAAGGCTTTCGAGAAGATTGAGAAGCAATTTAATGAGACTCATGATGATATTCATCTGACTATCTCCTCTCCGAACGAGGCTATGACTATTTTAAAGACACGCTTCATCCGTGAGGATTATCCGGACATCATTGCAATAGGTGGAGATATCAATTATTCAAATTTCCTGGATGCAGATTTGTTTGAGGATATATCAGATCTGGATGCAGTGGACAATGTAAAAGAGGCATATCTGGATATGGACAAGGAGCTTGAGTTCATTCCAAAGGATGGCACCTATGCACTTCCTTATGCCGCAAATGCAGCAGGAGTACTTTACAACAAGGATATGTTTGCGGAGAATGGCTGGAAGGTGCCTACAACCTGGAGTGAGTTTACAGCACTGTGCGATGAGATAAAGGAAAGCGGAACACTTCCTTTGTATCTGGGCTTTAAGGATACATGGACCTGTCTGGCACCGTGGAATGCCCTTGCAGTAGGTCTTTGTGATTCAGACACCTGTAATCAGGTAAATATGGGAAATACGACATTTGAGGAGGCATATTCTCCGGTTGCCGACAAGATACGCACATTGCTTGATTATGCAGAGGACAATCCATATGCTTACAGCTACAATGACGCATGTACAGCCTTTGCCAGAGGTGAATCTGCCATGTACACGATAGGAAGCTATGCTATTCCTCAGATTAAGTCGGTTAATCCTGATATGAATATCGGTTCATTTACTTTCCCGGCAAATGATAATGAGGCTGACAATGTGTTAAATTCAGGAATAGATTTACAGTTTTCAGTTATGAAGGCCTGCAAAAATAAGGAAGCAGCATACGAGGTGCTTGAATATCTGTACAGCGATGAGACAATTCAGACATATCTGGATGACCAGGGCGGAATTGCCTGCAAGGATGGAGATTTCGCAATACCGGATACACTGAAGGATATGCAGGAGTATATAAAGGACAACCGTATGTCGGATTATCAGGATCATCATTATCCAAGTGAGATGAGCGTGGATGCCATGATTCAGACATATCTGCTTGACACAGGCGACAATGCAAAGGAGAAGTTCTTAAAGAAATTTGATTCAGACTGGAAGCGTTACAACAGAGATCTGATTCGTGAAGTACAGGATTACCAGAAGGAACAGGAGGATGCAAAATGAAAAAGAAAATGTCAAATAGGGACAAGACATTCTGGGCAGTTGTGATACCTGTTGTGGTTTTATTTTTCGCATTCAACACACTGCCGATGATAAAGGGTGTGATTTACAGCTTTACAAACTACAAGGGTTATGGCTCATATGATTATGTCGGACTTAGAAACTATACAGACCTGTTTACCGACGCCAGAGTCGGAAAGAGCTATCTGTTTACCTTTAAATATGCGATTGCAGGAACCATACTTGTAAATGTATTAAGCCTTGTAATGGCAGTTGCGTTAAACAGCAATATCCGCGGCAAGAGTGCATTAAGAGGTGTTTATTTCGTACCGAATATCCTTGGCGGACTGGTTATTGGTTACATTTTCAGCTTTATTTTTACATATATTCTGCCGGTAGTAGGAAATACCTTCAACATCGGTTTCTTACAAAACAGTATTCTGGCGAGTGAAAAATATGCATGGATTGGTGTGCTGATTGTCGGGGTATGGCAGGCGGTTGCCATGAATACCATCATTTATATATCCGGACTGCAGACAGTGCCTGAGGATGTTTACGAAGCCAGCATGCTCGACGGAGCAGGCAAATGGAAGCAGTTCTGGAAGGTTACATTTCCACTCGTTATGCCATTTGTTACAATCAATCTGGTGCTCAGCACAAAGAACTTCCTCATGGTATTTGACCAGATTATGTCATTGACAAAGGGCGGCCCGGCGCAGAGCACTGAGTCAATCTCATACCTGATTTACAGAAATGGTATGGATGGAGGACAGTTTGGCTTCCAGAGTGCAAACGCAGTAATTTTCTTTGTTGTAATTGTGGCTATTTCACTATTCCAGATGGGCGTTATGAATAAGAAGGAGGAGCAGTTATAATGAAAAAACAAAAAACAAACTGGGTACTTACCATCGTTTTAATATTGGGAACCTTAACCGTATTTTTCCCACTGTATATGGCTGTTATCATTGCCTTCAAGAAACCGAGTGAGATGACAAATGATGTCGCAGGAGCTCTTTCATTCCCTTCAAAGTGGAGCTTTTCAAACTTCACAGAGGCTATGAAGGTGACTGATTTCTGGCATTCTCTCGGAAACAGCTTACTTATCACTATTGTGACCATTGTTCTCGCAATCCTTATCCATTCGGTTGCAGGATATGTTATCGGACGAGGCATGGCAAGGAAAAAGAGCTTCCGTTTCATATATCTTTACATTGTAAGCGGTATGTTTGTGCCATTCTCAATTCTCATGATGCCTCTTGTAAAGCAGACTGCGCAGATGGGACTTGGAAACAGGGCAGGAGTTATCATTTTATATCTTGTATTTTACATGCCAATGAATGTATTATTATATAGTGGATACTTGAAAAATATCCCTATGGCACTTGAGGAGGCTGCAGACATCGATGGCGCAAGCACATGGACAACATACTGGAGAGTTGTATTTCCTATGATGAAGCCTATGCATGCGACAGTAGCCATCCTGACAGCACTCGGTACCTGGAATGATGTCATGACACCGCTTGTCATCATGTCAGGAACAGGACAGAATACACTGCCGCTGGCGCAGCTGAATTTCCAGACACAGTTTGGAACCAACTACAATCTGGCATTTGCATCATATATTCTGGCTTTGATACCGATACTTATATTCTATATAATCTGCCAGAAGCAGATATTAAACGGTGTTGCAAACGGTGCAATCAAGGGATAATTTTTAAACACTATTTTAACAATAATATGGGGTGATTCTATGGCAATTATATTTAATCCAAACAAGAAAATTTTTACTTTACAGACAGCTCACACCACATATCAGATGCAGGTAGACAGACTTGGCTATCTGCTGCATCTGTACTACGGAGCAAAAAGCACATGTGATATGGACTATGTGCTGACATATGCTGACAGAGGTTTTTCAGGCAATCCTTACGCAGCAGGAATGAACCGTACATATTCGCTTGATACACTGCCACAGGAGTATCCGACTCTTGGAACAGGTGATTTCAGAAATATTGCGCTTGATATTAAAAACGAACAGGGTACTGAGAGTGTTGAGCTTCTTTATAAGAGTCATGAAATCAGAGACGGAAAATACGCTCTAAAGGGACTTCCGGCAGTGTGGGCATCTGATGATGAAGCACAGACTCTTGAAATAGTTCTTAGCGATGATATCGCAGGCGTTGAGGTGCATCTGCTTTATGGTGTGCTTGAGGCTTGTGATGTCATCACAAGAAGTGTGCTCATTAAAAATACAGGCAGTGGGGATATTACAATTGAAAAGGCTCATGCTGCCTGTCTGGATATGGTTTACGGAGATTATGATGTGATCAGATTCTACGGTAAGCATGCCATGGAGCGCAATCTTGAGCGCACACACTTAGGACACGGCACACTTTCATTCGGAAGCCGCAGAGGAACATCAAGCCACCAGTACAATCCGGCGGTTATTCTCGCACAGCGCGATACTACAGAAAATGCAGGAGACTGCTATGGTATGCTTTTTGTATACAGTGGCAACTTCTCATGTGAGGCAGAGAAGGACCAGATTAACCAGACGCGCCTTTTAATGGGGCTTTCCGATGAACTGTTTTCATATCCGCTTGCGGCAGGAGAGACCTTTACAGTGCCTGAGGTGATTATGTCATACTCGGCAGACGGTTTCTCACAGCTTTCACATCAGTACCACACCTGCATCAGTGAGCATGTGTGCAGGAGCAGATTTGCACATGAGGTAAGACCGGTGCTCATCAATAGCTGGGAGGCTGCTTACTTTGATTTTACCGGTGATACGATAGTAGACCTCGCAAAGGAGGCCGCATCACTGGGCATAGATATGGTGGTCATGGATGACGGCTGGTTTGGAAAGAGAGATGATGATAATTCATCACTCGGTGACTGGTTTGTGAATGAGAAAAAGCTTGGCGGAACACTTTCTGAGCTCATCGACAGAGTGCATGCGCAGGGAGTGAAGTTTGGAATATGGATTGAGCCTGAGATGGTAAATGAGGACAGTAATCTGTACAGAGAGCATCCTGACTGGGCTATCCAGATTCCGGGAAAGCTTCCTGTACGCTCAAGAAACCAGCTTCTTTTAGACTTTTCGAGAAAAGAAGTCAGAGACAATATTTTCGATCAGATCTGCGCAGTGTTTGACCAGGGAAAAATCGACTACGTGAAGTGGGATATGAACAGAAGCATGGCTGACGTATATGCAGGAAATCTTGCATACGACTACGTGCTTGGAGTGTATGACTTTATGGAGCGTCTGGTGACAAGATATCCGGATATACTTCTTGAGGGCTGCAGCGGTGGCGGTGGACGATTTGATGCAGGCATGCTCTACTACAGTCCACAGATATGGTGCAGTGACAATACAGATGCCATAAACCGTACAAGAATACAGTATGGCACATCATTCTTCTATCCGGTATCGTCCATGGGAGCGCATGTATCGGCAGTGCCAAATCATCAGACCGGCAGAGTGACAAGCCTTAAAACAAGAGGCATCACAGCCATGGCAGGAACCTTTGGCTATGAGCTGAATCCGGCCCTTCTGTCGGATGAGGAAAAGGAAGAAATCAGAGAGCAGATCAAGACCTTTAAGAAGTATGAGATGCTTATAAATGAGGGCACATACTGGCGTCTTACAAGCCCATTTGAGGATGAGGTGGCTGCGTGGATGTCTGTCTCAAGGGCAAAGGACAGGGCGCTTGTGAGCGTGGTTCGTCTGTATGCGGAGGCAAACGCGGCTGCTTGCTATGTGAAGCTTAAGGGCTTGGAGTCTGATGCAGTATATATTGAGGAAAATACCGGCAGGCAGTATACAGGTGCAGCACTGATGAATGCCGGAATACCGCTTCCGTTTGCCGTAAAGGAGTATGAGGCATATCAGTTTTCATTTATCAGGCTTGATGAGGCAAAGAAGCTGTATGATGAGATAAAGAAGGTGTGTGGCAATCTAAAATTAAGTGAGGCTGACACTGCAGATAGTTCTTCTGATAAACGTATTGTAATAAGCATCTACGGCGGCTCAGGCTCAGGAAAGACAACGATTGCAGCAGCCCTGCAGCAGTATTTCCTTAACGATAATACAGCCTGCTATGTGCTGACCGGGGACAATTATCCACACCGTATCCCGATGAGAAACGACGAGGAACGCCTTAATGTGTATAACGAGTCCGGCGAGGATGGCTTACGTGGATATCTTGGAACACCTAAGGAGATTGACTTTGACAGGATTAACAAGGAGCTTTCAGAGTTTAAGGCAGGAAAAGATATAATTGAGATAAAGCATATGGGCCGCCAGGACGGTGATATCTCATATGATGAAACTGATTTTACAGGAATTAAGGTGCTCATCCTGGAGTGGACCCACGGAGGAAGCGAATACCTTAAGGGTGTTGATATACCTGTATTTTTGGAGAGTTCGCCTGAGGAGACTAAGGCGCGCCGCATTAAGAGAGGACGTGACGAAAACGCCGCAAGCCCTTTCATATGCCGCGTGGTAGAGTTGGAGCAGGAAAAGCTTGATTTACAGAGTAAAAATGCGCGTATAGTAGTTGGAAAGGATGGCAAAGTCTATGAACAATAAACCTATGCTTAACGCATATCCTGACAGTCTGGGCGGTAAGCTTTCCGATATCGCAGCGCTGCTCAAAAAGAAGGAAATGCAGGACACATTCTCATCATTTTATATTCTGCCAAGCCTGTATCATTCGGATTTGGATCGCGGATTTTCGGTCGTGGACTACAATCTGAATGAGGAGCTTGCGACAATAGAGGATTTATCGCAATTGAAGGAGCTGGGGATTGACTTAAAGCTTGACTTTATTTTAAATCATGCTTCAGCACAGTCACCACAGTTCAAGGATCTTGTGGAAAAGGGCGATGAGTCGGAGTACCGGGATTTTTTCATAGACTGGAACAAATTCTGGGAAGGTCATGGAGTCATGACGGACGAGGGCTACATACAGCCTGATGAGTCATGCTTAAAGCAGATGTTTTTCAGAAAGCCGGGGCTTCCGATTCTTATGGTTGAGTTTCCGGATGGACGAAGGGTGCCATACTGGAACACATTTTACCAGGAGGTGCATGGCAGAGAATATCTGGGGCAGATGGATTTAAATATAAAGTCCGAAAAGGTATGGGATTTTTATCGTGAAACACTTGAAAAAATAGCATCCTACGGTGCGGCTATTGTGCGGCTTGATGCATTTGCCTATGCGCCTAAGGCACCGGGGAAAAAGAATTTCCTGAATGATCCTGAGACCTGGGAATTTCTACAGCAGATCCATGAGCTTGCAGCTCCACTCGGGCTGACTCTGCTGCCTGAAATACACGCGGCATATGAGGAGAAAATATACAAAACCCTTGCAGATAAGGGCTATGCCACATATGATTTCTTTTTACCGGGACTGGTAATTGACGCGATTGAGAACAGGAGAGCAGATTACCTTGCAAAATGGGCGCGTGAGGTTGTGGATGATAAAATCTCCACTGTCAATATGCTTGGCTGCCATGACGGCATACCTCTTCTGGATTTAAAGGGTCTGCTTCCGGAGGACGATATTCGCTCGCTTATAGATTTGATTGTATCTCGTGGCGGCATGGTCAAAAATCTTCATGGACAGAAGAATATATATTATCAGGTCAATGCCACATATTACAGTGCTCTTGGTGAGTCTGACAGCAAAATGCTTCTGGCCCGTGCTATTCAGATGTTCATGCCGGGTAAGCCGCAGGTATGGTATCTGGACCTCTTTGCAGGCAAAAATGACCATGAGGCGGTAAGACGTGCAGGGGAATCAGGACATAAGGAAATCAACAGAACAAACCTCAGTGCTTCCGATATTGAGGAGGCGCTAAAAAAGGATGTTGTTGCAAAGCAACTTGAGCTGCTTCGCATGAGAAACACCCATAAGGCGTTTGAGAAGGGAGCTGTCATCACAGTAGCAGGAGAAGGACCAAAGCTTTCAATCCGCTATGATAACGGTGAAGCATATGCGCTTCTAACGGTGGATTTTGAAGCCGGAGCGTATGAAATTGAGCTGAGCTGATGAAATCAGATTACTCATACATAATGTGTCTAGCAGATGTGCAAACTCACAATCGAAAAAACGATTGTGAGTTTTTTTATGAGAAAAATCATTTAATTGACTCGTAAAAGTATCAGCTATAAGGTATAATAAAGCTATAGAAAAGACAGGTATCGAAAAGGAGCAGACACTATGGGAACATATCTGAACAGCATAACACCATATACATTGTATAAAAGTGAGAGCTTAAGTCCGTATTTTGTGGATAAAACACTTATGCTTAGGGAATTGTTTCCGTATGTAAGTGCAGGAAATCGTCATATTTGTATTACCAGACCGCGTAGATTCGGCAAAACAATTATGGCAAATATGATTAGCTCCTTTTTTCAGAAAGCATCGGATTCGAGTGATGTTTTTGATAGTCTCGCAATATCACAGGTGGATGACTATAGAAGATATAAAAATCAATATAATGTCATTCGCATAGATTTCAGTAAAATGCCAAGAAACTGTGATTTATATACACAATATATCGAGCGCATAGAAGCACTTTTGATTGAAGATGTAAAGGATGCATTTCCACAGGTTAAAATAAATGAGGCAGATGCAGTCGGAGACATTCTTGAGAGTGTATTTGTGCAGTGTGGTGAGAAATTTATATTTGTATTGGATGAATGGGATTTTATATTCCACAGAGATTTTATAAATGAGATTGATAAAGAAAAATATGTGGCATTTTTAAGTAATCTTTTGAAGGATCGCCCATATGTGGTTCTTTCATATATGACAGGCATTTTACCTATTGCAAAATATTCCAGTGGCTCTGAGCTTAATATGTTTGCAGAGTTTACAATGGTAAATTCACCAATGTTTGGAGAGTATTTTGGATTTACCGATGATGAAGTGGATGATCTGTACAGACGATATATTGTAGAGTGTGACAGGCAGCATAAGGAAAAGAGCGTGACGAGGAAAGGACTTCGTGACTGGTATAATGGTTACTATACAAAGTCGGGGGAACGTGTTTACAATCCACGTTCAGTAGTATTTGCATTGCAGTTTAATAATCTGGCAAATTACTGGACAAGTTCGGGACCATATGATGAGATATATTATTATATCAGAAATAATATTTCTGATGTCAGGGATGATCTGGCACTTATGATATCCGGCGAGTCCGTGACTGCAAAAATACAGGAGTATGCGGCAACATCAATGAATCTTTCAACAAGAGACGAGATATATTCTGCAATGGTAGTGTATGGATTTTTAAGCTATCTTAATGGAAAAGTGTGCATTCCAAACAGAGAGCTGATGGAGAAATTTGATGAGCTTCTTGTGAAAAATGAGTCATTGGGATATGTATACCGTTTAGCAAAAGAGTCCGAGAAAATGCTTAAAGCAACCTTGGCAGGGGACACGCTGACCATGGAGAGAATACTGGAATTTGCGCATAACACGGAGGTGCCTCTGCTATCGTATAATCATGAGACAGAGTTATCTGCAATAGTTAATCTGGTATATCTTGCAGCAAGGGACAGTTATCGTGTGGAGCGTGAGGATAAGGCCGGAACAGGATATGTAGATTTTATTTTTTATCCATATGATACAACTGCAGATTGTATAATCCTTGAATTAAAAGTAGATCACACTCCGGATGAAGCAATTGCACAAATCATAGATAAAAAGTATGCACTTAAATTTGTGCCTAAACTTGCAGGGCAAAAGATATACACAGGAAGGATACTTGCGGTTGGAATTGGTTATTGGAAAGATAGCAAAGAGCATAGCTGTAAGGTTGAGGAATTGAATGTCATAGTATAAGGAAAATGACTGACAATATAAAAGCGCATCGAGAGCATGAAAGAAATACCGATATAGTAAATCATTGTATTTATTATATCGGTATTTTTATATAGAACGTTTTTTATTATTAGTCTGATCTAGTAGATAATCTATCGAGACATTATAAAAATTTGCCAGTTTTATTAAAATATCAGTGGGAATATCGCGTTTCCCAATTTCGTAATAAGAGTATGCAACCTGACTACATCCAAGCATTTTCGCTATATATCCTTGTGTTAGGTCGGCATCTTCTCTTAAATCTCTAATATGTCGATACTGAGTTGTTCTTAAAGTCATATGTGTACCTCATTTTTGTTAGTATATATAAAACAAAATGTTATATTGCGTTTTAAAACAAAATGTTTTAAAATGGCAGTAGAGTACTTAATGAACTAGGAGGAGCATATATGAGAGGATTTGAAAGTGACAGAAAATGGATTATTGAAAAGAAGAATGATGTAGCAATTAGAGCTATGGATAATAAGGAAAAGACAGATCAATTTATTGAAAAAAATGATGAAATAGAGGAAGGAATTTCCAGAATACCTACTGATTTACCAGAGGACATACAACGGCAGGTTGATGCAGCTATAGAAAATGTAAGAAATGATTTAAAGGAAGAAAGTGAACAGCTTAGCGCAGAGGCAGATGAAATCAAAGAATCAGCAGATGAAGTAATGGATATGGCAGATTCCATTAGTGAGGATTTGAAGGAAAAGGGTAATAAATTAAGAGATTTAAGTGGAATACCAATTATAGGCAGTTTTGCGGAAACTAAAGGAAATGAAGTATTAGATCAAGCTGATCAGATAGTAGATCTCAGACAAGAGACACAGCAGTATCAAGATGATTTGAATGTAAGCAGAAATAGATTAATGGGAAACAGATAAAAGAGGGATTACATTATGATAATGATCTATAAATTGACAAGTATTCCAGACATATCATTGTCCAAATATCAAAATATGTCGGTGGGGGGAATAGAAGGGTTAAAAGAATATGCAGATGATTTTTTAAGACAATGGCAGAAAGTTTCAGCAATTTATGATATTGAAATTAATTATATTGTTCGATTTGTACCAGAAAGTAAAAAAGGGAATAAACTAGGATGCTATGTTGTATTTAAATATGAAGATGAAAGATTATCAGGCTACATAAGTAATCTGATGAAATCGTCACAATTAACTGACTTGTATGGAATTGTATATTTAGAAGAAAATCCATTTGAATGTAGTACTTTCAAAGAAAAATTTGTGTTAAAAAAGTGTGAAAGAAAGAGAAAATACGAAGTAGGAAATGATGATAAAATAGATTTATTTTATGTTGAAACGTGGGAAGCAAATAAAAATTCCAGATTGATTGATCTATATAATACTATGCAGACGTTTAATACAGAAATTGTATATAGAGTTGTATTAACAGGAAGTGATGCATATGAGGACATATTTTCTTCGTTAGAAAAACCCATTGAATATTTAAAAAATAGGTCACTCAATGGAGAACAGAATGCGATTAAGTTAAGTGATAATACAAAGTGGGTTAATAATAAAAATGCTTTTTCTAATGAAATACTTAGAACATATGAACAATTCCTGAAATCAGTTTCTAATGCACCATGTTTTAAAGGAAATGTAATAGTATACTCAAATGATGACATTTTGGGAAATATGATTTTTAGTTCTGTATGTGGAGAATGTATAGAAAAAGGAAATTGGGAAAATATTGTATTAAAAAATGGACCATTTAATGTTCTCGATGATTATGAAGAATTTTGTGATATTATGCCGAGAACATTAAAATATTGGCCAACATATTATACTTTGGATGAAGTAAAAAGTTTTTTTAGACCACCTATGCTATATGATGCAGAAAATATAGAGATGAGAAAGGAGACAGATCCGCTACAGATAGAAGGTAATTTGTACCTTGGAAAAAATACACAAGAAATAAGTATACCATTAAATATATTAAAGAAACATGCTTTTGTATGTGGTGTGCCAGGTGCAGGAAAAACAAATACAATGTTACATATATGCTATAGCTTGTGGAAAAATTGTAATGTACCATTTTTAGTTTTAGAACCGGCTAAAAAAGAGTACAGAGCATTGTCTCAAACGGATATTGATGATTTAATAATTTTTTCCCCTTCGTCTGGTTCAAGATTCCCTATGGCTATAAATCCTTTTGAATTTGCAATGGGTTTATCATTATCAGAGCATATACAGAATTTAATGAATGTATTTGAAGGTACTTTTCCTTTAACACCACCATTACCAGCATTATTGGATAGAGCAATCGAAGGTGTATACAATGATCATGGCTGGGATGCTGATGATATTAATGAAGGTAATAAGGAGTATCCGACTATTTCTGAACTATATGACAGACTCGAATTTGAATTAAAGAATACAGATTATGATGGGGAAGTCAGAGGCAATATGAAATCGGCATTGGAGATGAGAATTGGAGGATTGCTCAGGAGAGATCTTGGTAATGTTTTTGACGTTAAGATATCTAGTTTGAAGCCAGAGGAGCTTATTCAGCATCCAATAATAATAGAAATGGAATCAATGGGAACTGGTCCATCAAACTTTATGACTCTTATGATATGTACGCTGATTAGAGAAGTATTGAAAGCGGATCCTAAAGGCAATGATAACAGAAGTGTCCGCCATGTAATATTTATAGAGGAAGCACATAATTTGATAGCAAATGCAACGGGAGAAACGGTTACAGGAGATGCCAATCCTAAAGTGGCAGCTACAAATTATATAGTTAAAATGCTTGCAGAGGTTCGGGCTTTAAGAGAGGGAATCATAATTGCGGATCAACTTCCAACGGTGATGGCAGCCGAGGTATTAAAAAATACTGGATTAAAAATAGTACATAGATTGACAGCAGGGGATGACAGGGCAGTAATTGGAGAAATGATGTCAGCCAATGGAATGCAGATTGAGTCAATTGCAACATATATGCCGGGTGATGCATTAATTTCATATGAGGGATTAATGCGGCCATTTAAGATGACGATAGCAGAATTTAATCTGAAAGATGCTCCTGCTACAGAAAAATTATATGAGTTAATGTCTATTAGAGATTTACAAAGGCACATATCAAAGGAAACATTTGCAATAAGACTTCAAAAGAATAAGCAAAATTGGATGAAGGAATGGCGTATTGCGGTGGTTGTTTTTGAACAATTACAAAATGATTGCTCAAAAATTGATATGATCGAATCTATAAATGAGTATGAAATACTGGTAAATACAATAGTAAAGGATCAGATTGGCGTAGAGAAATGCATTAACAAACTAAAAAAATTAGTAAAAAAATATAAAAATACTTTAGATCTGGCAATGGAGGTGGATCATGAAGATAATGAGTTTTATAGGCATATGAATGAAAGCATACAAAAACTAATAAAAAATACGCAAATTGTATTACAAAAAGACAGGAGAAATGTGAAATGAGTAATGTAAGATATTTGATTTTAAAACGAGAAAAAAAATTTGGTGGCTCTTTTGTACCTTATGAAATAAATATTGATGGTCAATGGGTAGCAGAACTAAATAATGGGGAAACTATAAATATTCCACTAGATTTTTCTAAACATGAATTCTATATGAGAGCTAGGTTTTCAGATTCGACATCATTAAGTGAAGGTCTTGTTATACCTAAAGATATATTTGATCATAGGCTTTATTGCAGACATAAGGCAGGCTTGACTAAGGCAAAGCTTTTGTGGGAAATAGACCAAAACCTAGAAAACCAAAATAACGAAATTCGCCAGGAACAAAGGCATAATTCGGTAATTATTAAGGAGATTAACGGTTTATTAGAGTCAATAGAAGAAAAACCAATTGGACTCAGAGATTATTCGATTTTGACTCAGTTATCTCAGGATACGAAAAATTCAGATATATATGCAAAGTGGCTTGAAAAAACAAAAAATGACTGTATCTCAATGGTACTAAATCAGTATATGGATCATAAGTGGGGCTACGAGCGTTTGTTTATGCCTATTCATGATTTATGCACAATTCCTGAATTTAAGGAAAACTACTCAAGATATTTAAAATATTTTGATTATTATATAAAGTCTAAGAATGCTATAAATAGTGTTTTAACAGAAGATAATCCTATAGAAGAGATCATTGAACTGTCAAAAGGAAGCAGAAAAATCCATGATCATATTTCAGATGATTTGGCTAAAGCAATCACTGATATTGATAATTATTATAAAAATGGTGATAATGAGAAAGCTCTTGAAAGTTTACTGTTGGTTAATGTAGATGAGAAAGATTTATGGGGCATAAAAAAATTGCTTATAATATCTGCAATGACAGAAGGTGCGACAGATGAAGAGACAGAGAAATATATGGTTATAAAACAATTTTATAAAGATGTCTATTTACTGTTGGATGATACAAAAAGTGAAAAAACGTATATTGATACGGTTGATGAAATTATTGCTGAGACAATAAGATGTTCTTACACAAAAGTATTTACAAAAGTTGATGAGATGCTGGACGAGTTCCTTGAATATACATGTAAGACGCTTGATATACCAGGCTCTCAATATAATATACTTCAGAAGGTATTTGCTTATTTTGAAGCATATGAGCAGGAAAAAAGAATTTTGGAAAACATGGTAAATAACTATATTACAAGAAGTTCTGAACAAGAGGATCGCCTAACCTTTTTGCAAAAAGGAAGTTATACTAATTTTAATCTTGGAGATAGTGCTTCACAGGGAAGTGGTTTTATTGAAGATGGAAATATGAAATATGAATATAGAAGTGTTAATTGGGACAACAAGAAAATAGAAGAATATTTTGAAAATCTTTCACTCCAAAATAGGGCAGTAGAATATCCATTTGTTGTTCAAGAATGGAACAAGGAAGTAAGTATTAATATAAGCAATTTCGATGTCGAAGCTATAGGGCGGCTAATTGCTGATGCATTTATAGAAAATTATGGAGAGCGTTTTTCGGTTCGATTAGGAACATCTAAAACGATGGATAATTATTCTGAACCTATGGATACGATATCTATAATGGCTGATAGTGACGAAGAAGCAAAAAATGGGTATTCGTGGATAGAGTACTTTGTTACGGCTGAAAAGATAAGTAATAAGCAGGTAGCATTTGCAATTTATACTTTGTATTTTCCTGCATTGGATATGGAGGTAAGCATAGATTCGAAGAGTATAATAGAGAAAAATAAGATTTGTGTGCAGAAAATTAATTTATTAAAAGAAAAGCAGAATCCAAGAATTAACCGACACATTCAGAACATAAACAATTTGATTATAGAGGTTCTTGAAAATTGGACTAATGATGTAAATAAAAATGTTGACATTTATGGATAAGTATTAATGCTGGGAGAGATGATAAATGGAACTTCTTCTGAAAATTTTAAAAATTATCGGGATAATTATAATAGTAGGCATTATAGGAATAATATTAATTGTAATATCTGGATTCTGTGGTTTGATTTTGCGATGGTTTACATATTTGGTATGTTTCATAATTGATATTTTTTATGATTCTGTAATTATAGATTGGATAGGAGAACATGATACGGCTATGCTGGTGATATGTTCATGTGTGTCTGCTTTGGGAATTGTATTGTGGTTTTTTGGACTGATACAGTCTGATGGAAACAGTCATCCTGTTTATAGCCAAAATTATTCGCATAATAATTTTAACTCATATGATACTTTAAACTCATGTTCGAATAAAAATAATATAGTTTTTGCTGATGCATCTGGTTCATATCGCAGATGGGGAGATGACTTTGTTGACTGTAAAGGCAATTGGTGTAAGTGGGGGACTGGATTTTACGATTATGATGGAAACTATATTAGATGGGGAAATATGTATAAGGATATAAGTGGAGCTTATCGCAGATGGGGAGATGATTTTGTAGACGGAAATGGAGATTGGGTACATTTATAACAGTGAGTGAAAGGAGGCATATTTATGTTTTGTAAATATTGTGGAAATGAGGTTTCAGAGAATACAAAATTTTGCACCAAATGTGGGAAAATGATAATTAGTGAACCTCTTCAGAGTAAAGTAAATACATTTGAAGTAAACGAAATAATTCAACCTAAAATGAAAAACTAAAAAGCCAAGGTTGATAATTAGTGTAGTAGTTATTATAGTTTGTTTGCTGGTTGGTGGCGTATTGGGATATTCAAATATATCGGTTCAGGATGTTGACAAAGGATATACTTGTAATTCAACCGTATCTAATGTGAAGAAATCTGAACTGTTAAAATTGGATAGTTCTTTTAAACCAAAGATAAACTATATGAATAAGGGGACAGAAATATTCAATGAAGATAAGCAGATATATGAGTATGTATCTAACGGAGAAAAGACGGATAAAGTATATTCACTATATTATAAAAAGGCAAAGGTAAAAGGAGTTAAAGCTTCAAAAGGAATGGTAATTGAATTTGATTTAGAGACAGGATGTGCAAGATCAATTCATTATGGTTTGACAGATAAAGAATTTGATAAGTTTGTATTAAAAATGGGAGAGCCAGACTATAACGATAGTGATGGAATGCGTTGGAATGAATCAAAATATGGGTGGATAGTTGCAAATTATTATTTTAGGAATTTCAGCAGTTTCAGCTACTTTTTTCCAGAATTTTTCCAGCTTTTGGGCTGGATTGGGGAGCGGTTTTAGAAGTTTTATGGATTACAGTGGTATAAAAACTCACAATCGAAAAAACGATTGTGAGTTTTTTTATGAGAAAAATCATTTAATTGACTCGTAAAAGTATCAGCTATAAGGTATAATGATTACTATACAAAATCAGGAGAGCATTTAAAAGATGATAAGAGGTGATAAAGGCTAATGGAATACGAGCACATACCCCACTCCTTTAAGCCTGTCTATGACGAAAACAGCCGAATCCTCATCCTCGGAACGCTTCCATCCGTAAAATCCAGGGAAAACAATTTCTATTACGGACACAAGCAGAACCGTTTCTGGAAGCTGCTTGCGTATCTATTGGATGAATCGGTGCCGGAGACGATAGATGAGAAAAAATATATGCTGTTTAAAAATCATATAGCTATATGGGATGTGATACAAAGCTGTGACATCAGGGGTTCGAGCGATAGCAGCATCAGAAATGTAACACCAACAGATATAAGAAAAATTCTTGAAACAGCCGATATAAAACAGGTATATGCAAACGGAAATAAAGCAGGGGCGCTTTATAAGAAATATCAGCTGCCTCTGACAGGGATGGATGCGGTTACATTGCCATCCACAAGCCCTGCAAATGCGGCATGGTCATTTGAAAGGCTATGCGAAGCATGGACACAGATACTTGTAAACCTTTAGAGATTTATATATAGAGGTAAAATTTACTTATGAAAACAATAGAATTTGATACACATTTTTACAAAAAGCTGTGGACACTCATGGTTCCGATAATGGTGCAGAATCTGATGCTGGCGCTGGTGGCGGTGGCTGATGCTTTCATGCTCGGAGGACTGGACCAGAACTATATGTCAGCAGTTTCGCTTGCCACACAGATACAGTTCATCCAGAACATGTTTCTATCAGCAGCTACAGCAGGGCTTGCAATACTCGGAGCACAGTATTGGGGCAAGCAGGACATAAAGGCGCTCGATGACATATTCGCTCTTGCAATCAGGATATGTGGCATAGTATCGGTGCTGTTTTTCGTGGCATGTGCATTTTTTCCACGATATCTGATGCTTATTTTCACAAACGAGCCGGTGCTTATAGATTATGGTGTAAGCTATCTGAAAATAGCTTCTTTTTCATATTTATTGACAGGTTTTTCGCAGTGTTATATAGTCATGATGAAGATATCAGAGCACGCGGGTACTGCGGCGGCAGTCAGCTCAATTACAGTGCTTATAAACATAATGCTCAATGCCATATTTATCTATGGTGCATTTGGTATCGAGAGCATGAATGTGAGGGGAGCGGCACTTGCCACACTCATATCAAGAGTAGTGGAGCTTATGCTTTCAATCACATTTTCGTACAGACCGGGATATATCAGGCTTAAAATCCGGGGGCTTTTTGCAAGGAACAAGGAGCTGTCAGCAGATTTTATGAAGTGCTCCGGACCGATTCTCGGAGCAAGCCTTGTATGGGGAATAGGCTTTACATCGTACTCTACATTTATGGGACACATGGGAACAGACGCGGCAGCGGCCAACTCCGTCGCAGCGGTTGTGCGTGATATCATTTGCTGTCTCAGTGCAGGTATATCAAGTGCAGCAGGCATTATGATAGGAAATGAGCTTGGCGCAGGAAATTTAAAGCGTGGAAAAGCATATGGCATCAGAATGGCAAAGCTGTCATTTTTGTGTGGAGCTGTTATGACAGTGCTTATGGCGGTTTCAGCACCGGTGATTTTACATTTTGTAAAGCTCACACCGCAGGCTGCAGAGTATCTGAAGCAGTTATTCGGTGTACTTGCCTTCTACATGATTGGACGATCGGTAAATGAAATCATCATAAACGGTGTCTTTGGTTCGGGAGGAGATACGATGTTTGATATGTACTCTCTTGCTGTGACGATGTGGGGCATAGCAATACCGCTTGCAGTTGCAGGCACATATTTTTTGAACTGGCCGGTGGTTGTGGTGTATGCGTGCACCTGCGTGGATGAGGTTGGAAAGATACCATGGACACTCATACATTTTAAAAAATACAAGTGGGTAAAAGATTTGACAAGATAATGGAAAATGTATGAAAACAAGCGTGTGCGCAGGGAGTAGGTCGGATTTAGCGCTAAACTGATTTGAACAAAAAGAGGATATCGAATTGCGGCATCAGCTGTCAAGGGATAACGTAATTTATATGAGAGGGAGTATTTCATGCAGGAAATATACAGAGTAAAGACAAGTCCGGTGGCATTATCGGACAATATGATAATAGGTGAAAAATACAGGATTACATTCCTGACAGAGGCGCTTGTCCGTCTGGAATACAGTGAAGATGGTGTATTCGAGGATAGGGCAACACAGACAGTATTGTTCAGGGATTTTCCAAAGACCGGCTATCATGTGGTGCGTAACGCTGATGGAATTGAGGTTCATACATCAATGCTGCACCTGATATATAATGAGAAGGAGTTCTCATCACACGGACTGAGTATACAGATTAAGGGAAACCTGAGCGCATATCACAGCATCTGGCATTATGGCGAGAAGGTGCATGATTTGCAGGGTACAGCGCGTACACTTGATGACGTAAACGGAGAGGTTGAGCTTGGACACGGTGTCGTTTCACGCTTTGGATATTCAATTCTTGATGACAGTAAATCACAGATTTTACTTGACGATGGATGGATTGAGCCAAGAAAAAAAGGTGTGTCTGATTTGTATTTCTTTGGATATGGACATGATTATAAACAGGCGCTCAATGATTTTTACAGGCTTTGCGGCAAGACTCCGATGCTTCCGCGATATGCACTGGGAAACTGGTGGAGCAGATATTATAAATACTCAGAAGAAAGCTATATGGAGCTGATGGACAAATTCGATGAAAAGAATATCCCATTCACGGTAGCAGTAATAGATATGGACTGGCATCAGGTTGATGTGGACCCTAAATACGGAAGCGGCTGGACAGGATATACCTGGAACAAAAAGCTTTTCCCGGATCCGAAGCGCTTTCTTGGAAAGCTCCATGACAGAGGAATGCATACTACCCTGAACGTACATCCCGCGGATGGTGTGCAGGGCTGTGAAGAGATGTATGTTGATATGGCAAAGGAAATGGGCGTGGACTATGAAAATGAGGACCCGGTTGTATGTGATCCGGCAAGCCCAAAGTTTATGGATGCATATTTTAAGTATCTTCATCATCCGAGAGAGGCTGAAGGTGTGGATTTCTGGTGGATTGACTGGCAGCAGGGCAGCAACTGCAAGGTTGAAGGATTGGATCCGCTATGGATTTTTAATCATTTTCATTATCTCGATAATAAAAGAGACGGCAAGCGTCCAATGACATTTTCGCGCTATGCAGGTCCGGGAAGCCATAGATATCCGATTGGATTTTCGGGAGATACACATATTACATGGGAGTCGCTTGATTTTCAACCGTATTTTACAACGACAGCGACAAACATCGGATATGGATGGTGGAGCCATGATATTGGCGGACATATGCTTGGCTACAAGGATGATGAGCTGACAGCCAGATGGACACAATATGGTATATTCTCTCCGATAATGCGTCTGCACAGCTCATGCAGCGAATTTAACGGCAAGGAGCCGTGGCGATTTAAAAAAGAGACTGAGGAAGCGATGGAGGCAGCGCTCAGACAGAGGCATTGTATGATTCCGTATCTGTATACCATGAATTATCGCAGCTATGCTGAGAATATGCCGCTGATTGAGCCTATGTATTATGAGTATCCTGAAAATGCAGAGGCTTATGAGGTAAAGAATCAGTATTTCTTTGGCAGCCAGCTTATGGTAGCACCTGTTACAACTCCACGTATTAAGGGACTTAATGTGGCAAAAACCAAAGTATGGTTCCCAGAGGGCATCTGGTATGATATCTATACAGGCATGCGCTATGATGGTGGAAGAATGCTGGAGGTTTACAGGGATTTGAGCAGCATACCTGTGTTTGCGAAGGCTGGAGGCATACTTGTGTGTGCAGATGCTGATGAGCTTGATGCAAGATCTGTTATCAAAAATCCTGATGTATTATGTGTCAGGGTATTCCCGGAGGCTGATGGTGAGTTTGAGCTATACGAGGATGACAATGAATCCTGCGGATATGTGGATGGCAGATGTGTGACCACAGCTATGAAATATTCTGCGGATAAAGATATGTTTGTCATTTCTCCGGCAGATGGAGATACATCATTAATACCTGACAACAGAACCTATAAGCTTGTCTTTGAAAGAAGAACCGAGGCAGCAGCCGATAAGGTAAAGGTATCTGTGGACGGTAAAGAGGTATTGGCAAAGAATAAATATGATAAAGAAAACAGAAAGCTCATCGTTACTGTAAATGCATCGACAGCGAGCAAAATAAGCGTTGCAATATCGAAAGACACAGTAGCGCTTGATAATCAAATCGAAAAAAGATGCTTTGATTTCCTGAATCAGGCAGAGATAGGCTTTGTGCTAAAGGATGAAATCTACGGTCTTATTACATCGGGAAAGAAAACAACAGTGATTTTATCAGAGCTCAAGGCAAAGGAGCTTGATACAGAGCTGTATGGTGTATTGACAGAGATACTTACAGCCTGAGGCAGTCACCGGTCATACTAGGTGTGACCGGTGACTTTCTTTGTTGTAAAAATTAAAAATGGATGATACTATTATAGTAAACAGAAGTTTTTTTATAAGAAACATCAGGAGAAACTATATAATTCAAGGGAGGATTATGCAATGGGAAATTCATATAAGAACTGTAAAATACAGGACAACACAGCAGAGCTGATCTACGAGAACGGCAGTCTGTTTGTTACCATATTTGAAAACAACATAGTGCATGTTGCACAAAAACCCGGCATCGAAAGTGTTGCAATAGAGGAGGGCTTTATTCCGAAGGCTGCCACACCGGACGTGACCTGCAAGGATACGTCTGATGCCAAGAGTACCGCAGCAGAAGCCGGTGTAAGCGATGCAGCAGTTAAAGCAGTCATAAGTGCAAGGGATATTACTGTAAATGTGAAGGATAACGAGAAGCTTGATATTTATTACAAAGGGAAGCTTGTACTTTCAGATTATGAAAAAGCACGCAAAAAGAGTGAGAAGAATCCGTACGAGGATCTTGCCATCGCAGAGCTTGAGGGACATACTGTCGGGAAAGATGAAGAAAAAACTGACTCTGTTACCATCATCAAAAAGCTTGGAAAGGATGATGCTATTTACGGCCTGGGAGATAAGCCGGGATGCCTCAACAAGCGTGGATATTCATATGTAAACTGGAACACAGATGATCCTGCGCCACATGTGGACAGCTTCAAATCACTGTACAAATCCATACCGTTTTTTATCGTGTTGGGCGATGAATATTGCTATGGAATTTTTGCGGATAATACCTACAAGACAACCTTTGATTTTGGTTATGAAAACACAGATTACTATTTCGTCGAGCATGAGAAGGGCGAGCTGGACTACTATTTTATGCCGGGAAATGATATGGCAGAGGTGGTAGGACTTTATACATCACTGACAGGCACCACACCGCTTTATCAGAGATGGATATACGGCAGCCATCAGAGCCGCTGGGGCTATTACACGCAGGATGAGGTGCTTGATATAGCTGACAAATTCCGCGAGCTTGATATCCCATGCGATGTGATACATATGGATATCGATTACATGAACGGCTACAGGGTATTCACCTTTGATGACAAGAAATTCCCGGATGTAAAGGGTCTTTCAGAGAAGCTTGCTGACAGGGGCGTAAAACTCATATCCATCATTGACCCGGGTGTGAAGAAGGATGAGGACTACTTCATGTACAAAGAGGGCATGGAGATGGATGCATTTGCACATGATACAGATGGCAGTGTATATGAAAATGCTGTATGGCCGGGAACATCGGTGTTTCCGGACTTCACAAAGCAAAGCGTCAGAAGCTGGTGGGGAGACAAGACAAAGATACTTCTTGAGCACGGTATCAGTGGCATATGGAATGATATGAATGAGCCTGCAAGCTTCAACGGACCACTGCCGGATGATGTGCAGTTTGAGTATGGAGCACATGAAAAGGTTCACAATATTTACGGACATTTTATGGCAAAAGCCACATATGAGGGACTTGCGAAAAATGATGGTGGAAAACGTCCGTTTGTACTTACCAGGGCTGCATATGCCGGAAGCCAGAAATATTGCGGTGGCTGGACCGGAGATAATCACAGCATCTGGGCGCATATAGCACTTTCACTCGAGCAGGTGTGCAATCTGTCAGTCAGCGGACTTGCCATGTGCGGCAGCGATATAGGCGGTTTCGGAAGTGATACTACACCGGAGCTTCTTGTCAGATTTTATGAGGCAGCAGTATTTGTGCCGTTTTTCAGAAATCATTCAGCAATGGGAACACGCAGACAGGAGCCTTGGCAGTTTGACGAGACTACGATAGATGCAGTCAGAAAGACAGTAAAGCTCAGATACAGATTTATCCCATATATCTATGATCTGGCACATGAGTGTGAAAAGACAGGAGCACCTATCGTGCGCCCGCTCGTATACGAGTATCCTGCAGATAAGCATGTGAGAAATATTTCCGATGAATATATGCTCGGAAGCTTTGTACTGGTTGCACCTGTGATCGCACCGGGCAAGGAGGCAAGAGAGGTTTATCTGCCTGACGGCGACTGGTATGATTACTACACAGGCGAAAAATACAGTGGCGGCAGATATATTTTAGCAGATGCACCACTTGATAAAGTACCTGTCTTCATAAAAGCAGGAGCCATTATCCCTGTTGCAGACGGAGAAATCCGCTCTACAGAGGACATTACAGAGGATAAGATCAGTACACTGACATATCCGGGCAAGGGCAGCTTCGTGCATTATCAGGATGACAATGAGACGTTTGCATACAGAAACGGTGCGTACAATGCTGTTGAGTATACCATGGATGGGGATAAGCTCGAGAAGAAAGTGTTGCATAAGGGCTTGTAAAAATACATAACCTTAAATTTATAATTCAATATCAACCTCAACAGGGCAGTGGTCTGAACCGAGCACATCGGTATGGATTGCTGCCTTTTGCAGTTTATCATTGATGCGCTTGGACGTGATAAAGTAGTCGATACGCCAGCCTGCGTTCTTCTCGCGAGCCTTAAAACGGTATGACCACCAGGAATATATACCATCGGCATCCGGATAAAAATATCTGAAGGTATCGGTAAAGCCGGAACCTAAAAGCTCCGTCATTTTAGCACGTTCCTCATCTGAAAAACCTGCATTCTTGCGGTTTGTTTTTGGATTTTTCAGGTCGATTTCATTGTGTGCGACATTCAGATCACCGCACAGTACGACAGGCTTTTGGGCATCAAGAGCCTTAAGGTATTCACGGAAATCATCCTCCCACTGCATACGGTACGGCAGCCTTTTCAGCTCATTCTGTGAGTTTGGAGTATAGCAGGTTACGAGATAGAAATTGTCATATTCGAGTGTGATGACACGTCCTTCCTTATCATGCTCCTCAATGCCTATGCCGTAAGATACTGATAATGGCTCATTTTTTGCGAAAATGGCTGTGCCGGAATAGCCTTTTTTCTCGGCGTAATTCCAGTACTGGTGATAGCCCGGCAGGTCAAGGTCAATCTGTCCCGCCTGTAGCTTGGACTCCTGAATACAAAAGAAATCCGCATCTATACTGTTAAAAAAATCAAGGAAACCTTTCTGGACGCATGCGCGCAGTCCATTTACATTCCACGATATAAATTTCATGTCTTAGTCCTCCATATCATTGCAATCTCCTAATAAAATAACAAAATCGCATTTTCTTTTTGGCAATTTTACTACAAAATCGCATTTTTTAAAAAAGGTTTGTATCTGCAGATTGAACTTTTTCCATAAAATACGTATAGAGTAAGAAAATACGCAAGTAAAATTTCTTACAGCACATCGCTTCCATCAGGAATCTTTGAGATAATAGTTCTGTTGATCCTGATTAAGAATAATGTCGAAACAGTAAAGGATATCACCTCTGCTATCGGGAAAGCCCACCATACAGCGTGGAGTCCACCAAGCTTTGAAAGGATGTATGCTGCCGGAATTAAAACCACAAGCTGACGCATGATTGATACAATCATAGAAAAGACAGCCTTTCCCAAAGCCTGGAATACTGTGCCGACGATAATACAAAACCATGCGATGAGGAAATGCACACCGATTATTCTGAGCGCCGGAACACCGATTTTGAGCATATCGTCAGAGGCGCTGAACATTCCAAGAAGCACCTTTGGTATGAACTCAAAGCAGGCAAAGCCAACGAAGAGCAGACAGAATGCGGTTATCAGGCTGACATTTATTGTCTTAACCATACGCTTTCTGTTCTGTGCACCGTAGTTGAAGGCGATGATAGGTGTGATTCCGTTGTTCAGTCCGAATACAGGCATAAAGAAGAAGCTCTGCAGCTTGAAATAAACACCGAAAACAGCAGCGGCAGTCGATGAAAAGCCGATAAGTATTCTGTTCATTGAATATGTCATTACTGAGCCTATAGACTGCATGATGATCGACGGAATACCAATAGCATAAATGGTTCCCATGATTTTGAAATCCGGGCTATAGCCTTTGAAGCTCAGCTTGATATCATGATTGAATTTGTGGTTGCAGACAAAAGCAACAACGGCGGCCACGCACTGTCCCACAACGGTTGCCACAGCAGCACCGGTAGCACCGAGCTTAGGGAATCCAAGAAGTCCAAAGATCATGATAGGATCCAGAATGATATTTGTGATGGCACCGCAAAGCTGTGAGGTCATGCTGAAAATAGTTCTTCCTGTCGAGGTAAGCACCCTCTCAAAAAAGATTTCGGCAAAAATACCAAATGAAAAAATCATAACAGTACTCAGGTAGCTCACACCCATATCCATGATTTCGACATCAGCATTTCCAATCTGACTCATGTAAAAAGGCTTTACGATTGTAAGTCCGAGAATCAGAAATATTACGTAGCTGAATGCATATAGTACGGCACCGTTGATGCCGATTTTGTTGGCATCGTCGTATTTATGGGCACCGAGTGACTTTGACAGCAGCGCGTTTACACCTACACCTGTACCGGTTGCGACAGCGATGATGAGTGTCTGCAAAGGGAAGGCAAGTGAAACTGCCGTGAGTGCGTTTTCGGACAGCTTTGCAACGAAAATACTGTCCACGATGTTGTATAGAGCCTGTACGAGCATGGAAATCATCATAGGCAAAGACATGTTAAATACAAGTCTGCCGATAGGCATGGTTCCCATCTTGTTCTCTGTTACAGGGGCTGAATTTGTTTCCTGACTCATAATTCCTCCTATTGTAAATGATTGTAATTTAAACTTCCGGCATTATATATGTAGGAAGCTTTAGTTATTAAAATTAAAATCACCGGTAGATTAGCCGGTGTTTAAAATGTGCAACAAAGCGCCAATTACATATAATACCATGACTGCAGAATACTTTCAAGGTATTATATAACTGTTAAATCATATCATAATAGTTAATGAAAAAATGCCTCAAAAAGTATAGCATTGCAGGGTATAAATTACAATAATCGCTTGACAAAATGACAGAGAGATATATAATTGGTTCAAAAATGAATAATTCAAAAATGTATAACAAAGCAGCAAATAGGAAAAGGAAAGAAGGAATATCACATATGAAATTTAACTTTGAGTTTGCAGAGAAAATTTCGCGAACCTACAGCGATGAGTGCAGACCACTGTGCCATGAGCTAAAGCTTCCACAGACAGCCTTTGATATACTCATGTTTCTGGCGAACAATCCGGAATATAAGACGGCAAGGGATATAGTTGAAATAAGAAAAATCAAGGCAAATCTTGTGTCTGTAAATGTTGATAAGCTTGTGAATGAAGGGTATCTGGAGAGAAAACCTGTGGAAAATGATAGGAGGAAGACGGAGCTTGTCTGTACAAAAAAGGCCGAAACTGTCATTGAAAGAGGAAGGCGTATACAGCAGCAGTTTACAACAAATCTGTTTGCAGGGATAGATGAGGAGCAGAAAAAGCAGCTGACGATTTTTATGGAACAGCTTGAGAATAATATGGATGAAATAATCAGGAGGAAATCACACAAATGAGCACATTAATAACTATAATAGTAACATTTTTTGCCGGTATGGGCGCAGGCCTTGGAACCGGCTTTGCGGGACTAAGCGCAGCAGCAGTAATAAGCCCTATGCTCATTACATTTTTGGGAATGGACCCTTATATGGCAGTGGGAATAGCACTGTCGTCTGATGTACTTGCCAGCGCAGTGTCAGCCTATACATATGGAAAGAACAAGAACCTTGATGTAAAAAACGGGCTCATAATGATGGTCATGGTTTTATGCTTCACGGTTGTTGGAAGCTATGTATCAAGCCTGGTGCCGTCAGCAACAATGGGCAGCTTTTCGGTATTTATGACATTTTTACTCGGAATCAAGTTTATAGTCCGTCCTGTCATGACAACAAAGGAGGCCATGCAGGGAGTTTCAGCTAAAAAGAGAGCTGTCCAGTCAATCATCTGCGGTGTGCTTATCGGATTTATCTGTGGCTTCATAGGTGCGGGAGGCGGTATGATGATGCTCCTCATCCTCACATCAGTGCTTGGCTATGAGCTTAAGACTGCAGTCGGAACGAGCGTATTTATCATGGCATTTACAGCCTTTACAGGAGCTGCCTCGCACTTTGCCATCGGTGGAAAACCGGACTGGTTTGTGCTGATTTTATGTATTGCATTTACACTCCTTTGGGCGAGAATTGCAGCGGTCTTTGCAAACAAGGCATCCGCAAAAACCTTAAACCGTGCCACAGGTATTGTGCTTGTAATACTTGGCATCGTGGTATTTGCATTTTCACTTCTGAGCTGATTTATCCTTTCGGTAATTATAAAATATTTATTAAAAAAATATAAACGCGCAGTTCAAAATTCTATCACTTTAGTTATGGCTTTTCAAGTGGGAAAATAAATAATTAGTGGAACAGCTCTACAATAAATACCGCCACACAGGAAGCCACGGCCACGGTTGTAAGCCCCTTGCCCTTTAATGCAAATATCACTGCCGCGATAAGTCCTGCTGCTGCACCAACCCACCAGTTAGTAGCATAAAACACTGCCGGAATAGTCATGGCGGTTAAAACTGCATACGGAATATAGTATAGAAAAGATCGCACGAAGCTGTTGTTGATCTTTTCTTTTATTGCGATAAAAGGAATAACGCGGATCAGATATGTGGAGCCCGCGAGTATGAGTAAATATATAAAAAATACACTGTTTTTCATTATGTAAAATCTCCTTATACGATACGCTTATTATCAAATATTTAATAAATCATTCCTTATCAGTATCATCTGCAACCGGAAACAGCAGCGAACCGATAACTGCAGCCACAATGGCTACAACAGTGATGGTGATACCGCTTGAAATCCTTGACAAAAACGGTACGTAGTAAAACATGCAGCTAAGCACGAGTGCAAGCAGCACAACAGACACGACAGCCCGCGATTTCTTCATCTCAGGAATCACGATAGCCACGAACATGCCATAAATAGCAAGACTCAGCGCACTCATAAGCCTATCCGGCAGAATGCTTCCCAGTATAGCACCTATCAGCGTACCGACAGCCCAGCCGATGTATGGAAGAGTTGAAAGTCCTGCAAAAAAGCTTCTGCTAACAGAATCCTCCTGGCTTGCCACGGCAAAAATTTCATCAGTCATCATAAAGCCGAGTATCCATCTGGAAATTCCGCTAAATCTGGAATCCGCCTTCTGTCCAACCGAAATCGACATAAAGGAATATCTTATATTAATAGTAATCTGCGAAATAAGCATCTGAAAATACTGTCCCGGATGCATCATAATTCCGATGCCTGCAAACTGTCCGGCAGATGTGACAGTGGTCATCGAAATGAGCACAGCCTGCCACCAGGATAGTCCGTATGACACCGCCATAATTCCAAAAGTAAATGAAACTGACAGATATCCCAGCGCAATCGGGATTCCTGCTGTCAGTCCTCGTTTATAGTTTTTCATTTTAAATTCTCCTTAGCATAATACAACAACATGTTATTCTAGCATAAATTTCATGAAAATGCACTTTCAAATTGTTTTTGGAAACTACACCTGACTTTAAAATTATGATAAAATAATACAATTAGAGGAAAAAGGTGTTATCGATGCATGCAATTCGATGTATACCTTACTGAACCACATATAAACAAAAATAGAGGAATGGTAAAATGAAGGTTGTAGTAGCAATTGATTCATTTAAAGGAAGCATGACAAGCATGCAGGCCGGGATGGCCTGTAAAGAAGGCATATTGGCGGCAATACCGAAAGCAGATGTGGTGGTCAGACCACTTGCAGATGGTGGAGAGGGAACTGTAACTGCTTTGGTAGAGGGCATGAATGGCACATATGAACATGTTGATGTAACAGGACCGATGGGACAAAAGGTGCACGCAACATATGGAGTACTTGAGGATGATACGGCTGTTATGGAAATGGCAGAAGCGTCGGGGATCACACTTGTTGAAGGTAAACCTGATCCATGGAAAGCGACCTCATTGGGTGTGGGAGAGATGATATTGGATGCCGTGCACAAGGGCTGTCGGAATTTCATAATCGGAATAGGCGGAAGCGCAACCACTGAGGGCGGCATAGGAATGCTATCGGCGCTCGGCTATGAGTTTTATGATGAGGATGACAATATTCTTCCACCGGTATTTGGCTCGCTTGCAAGGGTAAAAAAGATAAAGGCTGATAAGGTTCCTTCAGAATTGAAGCAGTGTCATTTCAAAATAGCATGTGATGTTACTAATCCACTGTGCACAGAGCAGGGCTGCGTATACATTTTTGGAAAGCAAAAGGGCGTACAGGAGCATGAAAAGGCACAGATGGATAAAATGATGAGACAGTATGCAGACTGTGTTGAGGAGTATGCGGGAAAAAGCTTCAGCGAGACACCGGGAGCAGGTGCTGCGGGAGGTCTTGGGTTTGCGTTTCTTTTTGGACTTGAGAACGTGGAGCTTAAATCCGGCATAGATATAGTGCTAAACGCAATACAGCTTGACAAGGAACTGAAAAATGCCGATATCGTAGTGACTGGAGAGGGCAGGCTTGATGGACAGAGTGCCATGGGAAAGGTGCCTGTCGGAGTGGCAAAAGCAGGCAGAAAAAACGGCTGTAAAGTAATTGCACTTGCAGGGAGTGTCACTGACGATGCAGTGGCATGTAATAAAGAAGGCATAGATGCGTTTTTCCCTATTATAAGAGGGGCAACAACGCTTAATGAGGCTATGGATATCAAAAATGCTCAAAAAAATATGAAAAACACTGCAGAACAAGTTTTCAGGCTTATTGACATCAGCTCGCTTATGGAATAATATATGTTAGTAAAATTATGCGTGGTGCAGGGGCCGGATGAGATATAAAAGCCCCGTATATCATAGAATATTTAAATAAAAAAGGAGAAAAGCAATGGCTAAGGAGAAAAAATTAGTAGAGGCCATCACTTCCATGGAGGAAGATTTCACACAATGGTATACAGACGTTGTGAAGAAAGCAGAGTTGATGGATTATTCATCTGTAAAGGGATGTATGATCTTTAAGCCCAATGGTTATGCCATCTGGGAGAATATACAGAAAAATCTCGATGCAATGTTTAAAGAGACAGGTGTAGAGAATGTATACATGCCAATGTTCATTCCGGAGAGCCTGCTTCAGAAGGAAAAGGATCACGTAGAGGGCTTTGCACCTGAGGTCGCATGGGTCACACAGGGCGGACTTGAGACACTTCAGGAGAGACTTGCAGTAAGACCTACATCAGAGACACTTTTCTGCGAGCTTTTCAGCAAAACAGTACAGTCACACAGAGACCTTCCAAAGGTATATAACCAGTGGTGCTCAGTAGTGCGCTGGGAGAAGACAACACGTCCATTCCTCCGTTCATCAGAGTTCTTATGGCAGGAGGGACATACTGTTCATGCAACAGCCGAGGAGGCAGAGGCACGTACAGTACAGATGTTAAACCTCTATGCGGATTTCTGTGAGAAATACCTTGCAATCCCTATGGTAAAGGGAAGAAAGACAGACAAGGAGAAGTTCGCCGGAGCAGAGGCTACATATACAATAGAGGCTCTCATGCATGACGGAAAAGCACTCCAGTCAGGAACCTCACACAACTTTGGTGACGGCTTCCCTAAGGCCTTCGGCATCCAGTACACAGACAAGGACAATAAATTACAGTACTGTCATGAGACATCATGGGGCGTTTCAACACGTCTTATCGGGGCTATCATCATGGTTCACGGAGATGACTCAGGACTCGTGCTTCCACCAAAGATTGCACCAACACAGGTTATGGTCATTCCAATCCAGCAGCAGAAGGACGGCGTCCTTGACAAGGCATATGACCTCAAGGACAAGCTCTCAAAGGATTTCCGCGTGAAAATCGATGCAACCGACAAGACACCTGGCTGGAAGTTCGCAGCACAGGAGGTTCAGGGAATCTCAACACGTATCGAGATTGGACCAAAGGATATCGAGAAAAACCAGTGCGTTATCGTCCGCCGAGACACAAGAGAGAAAATCGTCGTCTCACTCGATGAGGTAAATGAGAAGCTCGCAGAGGTACTTGAGACAATGCAGAATGACATGCTCGAGAAGGCAAAGGCATTTCTTGCAAGCCATATAAACGATGCACACGACTACAATGAGTTCAAGGCAATCGCAGAGACAAAGCCTGGCTTTATCCGTGCTATGTGGTGTGGAGACGAGGCCTGTGAGAACAAAATCAAAGAGGACACAACAGTTACAAGCCGTTGTATGCCATTTGGTGACCAGGAACAGATTTCCGACGTATGCGTATGCTGTGGAAAGCCGGCGCACAAACTTGTATACTGGGGCAAGGCATATTAAATTCGCGCCTAAATTCCCGTATACGAATGTTACAAGCCTCGGCGTAGTACCGCTACGCCTGCGTTTGTAATCATCCGTCTACGAAAATTTATTTCGCGAATTAATCATTACTTTTGTATATTATTATGATAAACAGCTCGCCGGAGGGGCGCATTGACGCAGCATACGGCTGTGGCGCATGCTCGATTTACGACGTGTCGTGTGTGAGAGTTAATGCCACCTGCGGCTGAAGCTGGCGCAAAAAATACTCGTTCAAGCGTAAGCGCGTTTGATTTTTTCGCGCCTAATAAGCTCTGCCGCAGGAGGTATTTACTCTCACCAGACTAAGGAGTTATGAGAGCATGTGTTACAGTCATATGCTGTGGCAATGTGCCCCTCCGGCGAGCGTCATTTAGAATAAAAAAGGAGAACTAAACGATGCGCATAGATTTACCGCAGAATGTCAACTTCATAATAGACACGCTCTACGAGCATGGCTTTGAGGCATATGCGGTAGGTGGATGCGTGCGTGACAGTCTACTTGGCAGGACACCGCAGGACTGGGATATCACCACATCTGCAAAGCCTGCGCAGGTCAAAGCAATATTTGACCATACGATAGACACAGGTATCCAGCATGGCACAGTCACGGTCATGCTGGAGCATGTGGGCTATGAGGTCACCACCTACAGGATAGACGGAGAGTACGAGGATGCACGCCATCCAAAGGAGGTTACCTTTACATCCAATCTGAAGCTCGACTTAGAGAGGCGCGACTTCACAATCAATGCTATGGCGTATAATCATAGGGCAGGGCTTGTCGATGAATTTGACGGCATAGGAGATTTAAAAGCACATGTGATCAGATGTGTGGGCTGTGCGCACGACAGGTTCAGTGAGGATGCACTCAGGATGTTTCGTGCGGTGCGATTTGCAGCCCAGCTTGGCTTTGATATAGAGGCACAGACTAAAGCAGCCATAAAAGAGCTTGCCCCTGCCTTGTCAAAGGTCAGCGCAGAGCGAATCCAGGTGGAGCTTGTGAAGCTTCTGACATCAGATCATCCGCAGATGATGAGAGATCTGTATGAGCTTGGACTCACAGCGGTATTCATGCCGGAGTTTGATGTGATGATGCAGACACCGCAGCACAATAAGCACCATATGTACAGTGTCGGCGAGCATACGCTTCATACCTTGGAGCATGTGCGAGCGGACAAAATCCTAAGGCTTACCATGCTGCTTCATGATGTGGCAAAGCCTGTGTGCATTACGACAGACGAGGAAGGCCAGAATCATTTCAAGAAGCACCCGGTTGTGGGAGCTGATATGACAAGAAAGATACTCAGGCGCCTTAAGTTTGATAACAGGACTACAGACTGCTGCTACAAGCTCGTAAAAGAGCATGATGACCGTCCGGCCATCACGGAGCGCAATGTAAGGCGTGCCATGAGCCGCATAGGAACAGAGCTTTTTCCGCTGTTATTTGAGGTGAAAAGAGCCGATACACTCGGACAGAGCATGTATAGGCGCGCAGAAAAGCTGGAATACATCGCAGAATATGAGCGTGTATACAGGAAAATCCTCGCAGACCACCAGTGTGTATCCAAAAAGGAAATGAAAATAAATGGCAGCGACCTGATTAAAATGGGAGTAGAGCCGGGACCGAAGCTTGGAGATATCTTGGACAGGCTTTATGAGCAGGTGCTTGATGACCCATCGCTCAATGAAGCACAAAAACTTAAAGAGCTTGCGAATAAAATAATAACCTCTCTCATATGATTAAAAAGCATCTGAATAGTTATGATGCATTAATCATATGAGGGGGGATTTTTTTGTATAATCAGCCGGAAGTGGCTTTGGAAAAATATGAGCTTACAGTAAGCAGGATAATAAAAGGCAGAGGAGCATATATATGTGATACAGGCATCGGGCAGAAGCTGCTCGTGCCGTACAGAGGGCATGAGCAAAGGGCATGCACCCTGCGGGATACGCTGGCATTTATCCAGAGAAACGGTATGGATGTGGAGCAGATATCACAGACAAAGGAGCAGTGTATCATATCGCGAGATAACTGTGAGGACGCATACATATTGAAGGATTACAGAGCAGGCAGAGAGTGCAGCACGGACAGCATAGATGATATGCGTGGCGGCAGCAGGGCATTAGCGCAGCTGCACAATATATTGGAAAAGTATCCTCTGCCTTCGGATATTGATGTAGAAAGCCTGCATGAAAAAGCTCAGCGAAAATGTGCGCAGATAGTAAAGCTTAAAAACTACATACTGCGTCGCAGCAAGACAAATGCTTTTGAGCATCTGTTTTATGAATGCTATGAGAGATTCTTAGAGCAGGGGAAGAAATCGGCGGAAATATTGTGTGATCTGGAAAATAGTAAAACGTTGGTTCCGACATACTGTCACGGAGCCTTCAACCAGCACAATGTCGTGTATACACAGTCCGGAAGATGGCTCCCTGTCAATTTCGAGACCATGCATCCGGGATATCCGGAAACTGATCTTGCGGAGTATATGCGCAAGATGCTCGAAAAAAATCACTGGGATACAACGGTTGCAGATGCAATTCTTGACAGCTATTGCAGCGTAAGAAGTCTTGATGATACATCAATGAGACTGCTTCAAGCACTGCTTTTGTTTCCTGAAAAATTTTGTAAGCTCTGCAATCACTATAGCAACTCGCGCAAGTCATGGGTATGCGACCGTGATGTGGATAAGCTTGCACAGCTCATACAGCTAAGCGGGGAGCGCGAGGAGTATCTGCATGCCATAGTGTAAACAGTAATGCATATATATAATGAATTTAATTGAAAAGTAAATGACTATACGATATATTATTATTGTGGAAAGTCTGTTAAGAAAAGTTCAGACATACATCACTGAAAACGACAGTAAATCATCTGACAGCTCGGGGAATAGTCTGATAAATAAAGATATATCAGATTATCTTTCAACATTAACCTCTTTATTAAGTTCAAAGTAAGGTTTTAAGAATGGTAAAAGTACATAAAAGCCTAGGAAATAGCGCATTTTCCTTGACAAACCCCATAAAAACAAGTATATATATTCTTGTAGGTAATTTGGGAATATAGCTCGAATTATATAAATTATGAAAATCCAGAGGAGGAATTTTATCATGAACAAAGCAGATTTAGTTGCAGCTATGGCAGAGAAGGCCGGAGTATCAAAGAAGGACGCAGAGGCATCTTTAAAGGCATTCACAGATGTTGTTGCTGAGGAGTTAAAGAAAGGTGAGAAGATCCAGTTAGTTGGATTCGGTACTTTCGAGGTATCTGAGAGAGCAGCAAGAACAGGAAGAAATCCACAGACTGGCGCTGAGATGACAATTGCAGCATCTAAGGCTCCTAAGTTCAAGGCTGGAAAGGCTTTAAAAGATTCTCTTAACTAATAAGTCAGACTATCCGTAGTAGAAGAATGGGTGAAGCCTTTAAGGCTCCGCCCATTTTTGGCTATATCCACTGAAATCAGGGTAATAGTTATGAATTGATTTATTATTACAAGACACAGAGGTAACAATGAGATTAGACAAATTTTTGAAGGTATCACGTCTCATAAAGAGACGTACAGTGGCAAATGAGGCATGTGACGCAGGCCGTGTCACAGTAAACGGCAGACCGGCAAAGGCATCTGTAAATGTCAAGGTCGGAGACATAATAGAGATAGCGTTTGGACAAAAGACAGTAAAGGTTAAGGTGTTAAATCTCCTTGACACAACAAAGAAGGAAGAAGCAAAAGATCTTTTTGAGTATATATAGGTTATATTTTCATGAATCCCGGCATATATTTACATATGTGATTCCACAGATGGCAGCCATATGTGAGGCTGTTTTTGGGACATATAAAAAATATGTGAGGGACAGGAAATGGAAGAAATATCAGGCACAAAGAGTCATAAGCTTATCTTGAATAATCGCAGAACAGGCAGCTTTACAGGCATTTTGGATGTGCTCTCCTTTGATGTGGGAGAGATACTTTTGGAGACGGAGCTGGGCATGCTTGACCTAAAGGGCAAGGATCTTCACGTAAACAGGCTAAACCTTGAGAAGGGAGAAGCCGATATAGAAGGTGAGATAGACATGATTACGTATTCGAAGGTACCGGAGGTGACCGGAAAAAAAGATAAAATGTTTGGCAGGATATTCAGATAAGCACCTAAGGAGGAATAATGAGTAAACGTCGTGCAAAGAGAAGGGGCGGAACTTTAAGTGTTTCTATCATAGTTATAGCATTTCTTGTGGTTATGGTAGTCCAGGTTGTGCAGCTAAAGCAGAAGGAATCTACATATGCCGCACAAAAAGCGGAGCTTGAAAAGCAGTACACTAAAGAATCGGAGCGTGCTGATGAGATAGAAAGCATGCAGCAGTATATGCAGAGTGACCAGTACATAGAGGATATAGCAAAGAGCAAGCTGGGGCTTGCGTATGACAATGAAATAATCTTCAAGGAAAAGGACAAATAATTTTTGAAGATATAGTTGCGCTTTTTCGTCAAAACCTTCATTTTTGACCACATATAATCGTTGAAAAAAGATGGAGGCAAAAAGATGAGGAGTGCAAATTTAAAAAAGGCCGTGTGGGGGCTTATGGCATTTGCATCCACACTGGTGTGTGTGATGGATTGTTATCCGCTGATACCTGCAGTGTATGGAGTTTATTGTCTGAGCAGTGGGCATACGATTATTTTTTACATAGGATTAATTATTGGAATGGGATACTTTATATCGATACCATCGATATGTAAGTATCTCTTTATTATTGCGGTGATTTACTTTGGGGAAAGGCTATTTGTGAGAAAAAGCAGTAAAAACGGATGTCTGACAACAGCCGTTGTAGCAGCTTGTGCCACGGCGGTGATGAATCTGTCGGTAACATTTCTGGGAAGGCCGGATACGGATGAGATAGTGTTGTCGGTAGCAGAGAGCCTTGTTGTGTTTTCGATGGCCTTTGTGCTTTGCAGAGCATGCGAATATTTAAGGGCTCTTGAGCACAATGAAAACCCGGTCATAGCAGGACTTCTGCCCGACAGGGAGGAGGCATTTGCCACAGCAGTTTCTGGACTTTCAGGCATTATTTCGACTGCAAATGTCATGGCTGTAAAATGTACGGCAGATAAAATCCCTGATGAGAGTGAGAAAATACAGCTTGAGGTGACAGGGAGGCTTTGTGCATGCTGTGAGGGCTGCAGTGTGTGCTGGACAAGCGGGACTTCGATTTCCGACAGTATAAAAATGCTTGCTGATGCAGTGCGCAAACGTATGAAAACAGAGGAAATTGTGCAAAACAGATATGTGGATGGCTGCCCGCACTATACGCGCATGGTGGAAGCCGCCACAGAGGCATTTGCCCGTATTGAGCTAAATGAAGCCTGGTACAGGCGTCTCACGGAAAACAGACGCGTTATAGCCGCGCAGCTTGACGCTATGGCAGAGCTCATGGAGAGCTGGTGCAGGGCTGAAAAATGTATTGATAAAAAAAGAAGGCTGCGCCTTTCAAGAGTTTATGTATATACAAAAGAGGCTGGTATACAGGTGGAAAATGCCCATATTTATGAGAACGCAAGGCAGCAGGTATGTATAAAGGCAGATGTCTGCACCAAGATAGATGGTGGGATTGAAATTTCAAAATATGTGCAGGCGGTTTCACGCGCCATGGGAGTGGAACTCAGGCAGGCACATGGGACAGTTTCAATAATATCCGATGAGAGGACATCTATTGTGCTTTACGAGGAGAATCAGTTATATGCACTTTCGGGGGTGGCGACCAAAAAGAAGACCGGCTCTCAGGCAAATGGCGACAGCTGCAGCATGTTTCAGCTGGATGATGGCATGTATCATGTATGTGTATCCGATGGCATGGGCTCGGGCAAGCAGGCGCAGGCCGAGAGCACACTGGTGGTGGATTTGCTTGAAAAGCTTTTGGAGGCCGGCTTTAGCAGGGAAAGTGCCCTAAAGCTGATGAACTCTGCCATGGTCATATCGGCGGGCGAGGAGTCCTATTCCACGGTTGATTTTGCCACAATAGACATGTACACAGGTGAGCTTGAGCTGACCAAAACAGGCGCTGCACCGTCATTTATCAAATCAGGGAAACAAGTAAGTGTTATAGAAAATGAATCACTCCCGGCGGGGGTCGATGCCGCGCAGGAGAGCAAACATTCAAAAAATACACTTCAAAGTGGCGATTTCCTTGTCATGGTGACGGATGGTGTGCTAGAATATCTGCATGTAAAGGACAGACAGGGGAAGCTTATGGATATCATCGCAGGCGTCAAAAGCGACAATGCAGGCGTGATGGCGCAGGAAATTCTGGACAGGGTTCTGCTTGACACAGGCGGATACGCCATGGATGATATGACTGTAGTTGCAATAGGAATCTGGGAAAAATAATGATTAGACGGACGAAAGATTATATTCTGGAAAACAAGATGATAAACAATCACAGCACGGTGCTTGTTGCGCTGTCGGGCGGTGCGGATTCGGTCTGCCTTCTGCTGCTTTTAAATGAGATAAAAAGACAGTGCGCAGATGAGCTTGATTTTGCGTTGGAGGCAGTGCATGTGGAGCATGGTATCAGAGGAGCCGAGAGCAGGGAGGATGCGAGGTTTGCGTCAGATCTCTGCGAGAGGCTTAACACACCGTGCCATGTGCATTCCGTGGATGTACCGCAATATGCAGCAAGTCATGGACTCGGACTGGAGGAGGCCGCCAGGATATTGCGCTATGAAGTGTTTGAAGAGGAGGCAGGCAGATATCCCCGTGAACCGGCCAATGCATCAGACCCAAATCAGGATAACAGGAGGCAGGTAGTCGTTGCAGTTGCGCACCATATGGAGGACAACGCAGAGACAGTTCTTTTTCAGATGCTTCGCGGAAGCGGAGCAAAGGGTCTATCCGGCATGCATCCGGTTTCCGTGAAGAACGGTGTCACCTATATCAGGCCGCTTTTATCAGCGACACGCGCACAGATAGAGGAATATCTAAAGGAAAACGGACAGGCTTTTGTCACCGATGCCACAAACACTGACACAGCCTACTCCAGAAATAAGCTGCGCCATGATGTGTTTCCACTGCTTTTGCAGATTAATGACAGGGCGATTGAGCATATCAATGAGAGCGCAGGACAGCTTGCGGTGATGAATGATTTTTACGAGCAGCAGCTAAAAGAGGCGTGTGACAGCATGGTTTCAAAAAAAGAAGGCAGGGTGATACTTGAAATCAGCCGTTTTGAGAGTCTGCATCCGGCATTAAAAAGCGGAGTGGCGCGCGAGTGTATACATCTGGCATCAGGGCGGCTCAAGGACATAACGAGCACACATATCGGTGCACTTGTGAAGCTTGCAGGGCAGCAGTCGGGCAGAAAAATCAATCTGCCATATGGAATTATTGCGGAAAAATCATTTGGCGAGGTGATACTCTGCGCCGGAAGGTGTGACGATGAAAAAGAAGAAATTCACATTACGCAAAAAGAGCTTGAGGCACTGAGTGCCACGGGAGCGCAAAAAAACATAAAGCTTTCGGCAGATGGCTCATATGTCACACTTTGTATAAAAGATTTTAATGGTAAAATGGACGAAATTCCCAAAAAACCATATACGAAATGGTTTGATTATGATAAGATGAAGAAAGGCTTTGAAATAAGAACAAGAAAAGCCGGTGACTATATAATTGTGGATGACGAGGGCCATCATAAGAAGCTGAAGCAGGTATTTACAGGTGATAAAATTCCTGCACAGCAGAGAGCGGGGCTGTGGCTTATAGCCCATGAATCACTGGTGCATGCCATTATCGGATACAGATCCGGCTGTAGCGCACTTGTCACACCACAGACAGGAAAAGTACTTAAGATCACATTTTACGGAGGAAAACAAAATGGATTTTTCAAAAAAATATGATATTTCGGTTTACCTGACAGAGGAGCAGCTCAATAAGCGTATTGCAGAGATTGGAGCGCAAATTACAGAAAAATACAGGGGACAGTCAGTATATCTCATTTGCATACTCAAGGGCTCAATATTCTTTACCACTGAGCTTGCAAAGAGAATTGATTTGCCTATGACTATGGATTTCATGTCGGTATCCAGCTATGGCTCAGGCACAGAGTCATCAGGCGATGTCAAGATTAAAAAGGACCTTGAGCATTCTATCGAGGGAGAGAATGTCATCATCATAGAAGATATCATTGATTCGGGAAATACTCTTAGCAGGCTTTCAAAGCTCCTTGCCAAAAGAAATCCGAAGAGTCTCACAATCTGTACACTTTTGGACAAGCCTGAGCGCCGTGTGGTTGATGATGTAAATGTAGACTACGTGGGCTTTGTGATTCCTGATAAGTTTGTGGTAGGCTATGGCCTTGACTATGATCAGAGGTTCAGAAATCTGCCTTACATCGGCTTCGTCGAGGGCGAAATAAAATAAAAAGGAGAAGTAAATTGAATAAACAAAAAAGCGGTATGCGCGGAATAGGCGTATACATTATCATTGTATTTGCAGTAATCTGCATCTGGTACTGGCTGAGCGCCGGGGCTACATCAAACTCTTACACACAGAGTCAGTTCGAGAAGGATCTTGACAAGAATCAGGTGAAGAGCGTAAAGGTAGTGCAAAACAGGGAGATACCGACAGGAAGTCTGGAGGTGAAGTTCAAGGATGGCACATCAAAGGTGCTTTATGTATCAGATGTAAACAATATCGAAAAGACCATGACAAAAGCAGGGTACACCGACTATACAGTTGCGGATGTTCCGGCTGAGAGCTGGATTATGACACTGCTTCCGTATCTTTTGGTATTCGGAGCCATGTTCATACTCTTTGCAGTGATGAACAACAACGCAGCAGCACAGGGCGGCGGTGGCAAGATGATGAACTTCGGCAAGAACCGTGCGAAGCTCACTACACAGGAGGAGAACCATATCAAGTTTTCCGATGTAGCAGGCCTAAAGGAGGAAAAGGAGGAGATTGCAGAGATAGTTGATTTCCTTCGTGATCCGGGAAAATACACCAGACTTGGAGCAAGAATCCCAAAGGGTGTCCTTCTTGTAGGACCTCCGGGAACAGGTAAGACTCTCCTTGCCAAGGCAGTAGCCGGAGAGGCAGGGGTACCGTTTTTCACCATTTCAGGATCTGATTTCGTGGAGATGTTCGTCGGAGTCGGAGCCTCACGAGTGAGAGATTTGTTTGAGGATGCCAAGAAAAATGCGCCTTGTATCGTATTTATCGATGAGATTGATGCAGTAGCCAGACGCCGTGGCACAGGAATGGGCGGCGGACACGACGAGCGTGAGCAGACATTGAACCAGATGCTTGTCGAGATGGATGGCTTTGGTGTCAATGAGGGCATTATCGTCATGGCAGCCACAAACCGTGTGGATATACTTGACCCTGCTATCATGCGTCCGGGACGTTTCGACAGAAAGGTTGTAGTAGGTAGACCGGATGTGGGCGGCAGAGAAGAAATTTTAGGTGTCCATGCCAAGAAAAAACCTCTTGCAGAGGATGTAGACTTAAAGCAGATTGCACAGACTACCGCAGGCTTCACAGGTGCAGACCTTGAGAATCTGATGAATGAGGCAGCAATCCGTGCAGCGGGCGAAAACAGAGAATATATCACACAGGATGATATCAGAAAATCCTTCGTCAAGGTTGGTATCGGAGCTGAGAAGAAGAGCCGTATCATCTCTGACAAGGAAAAGCGCATCACAGCCTACCACGAGGCAGGACATGCAATCCTTTTCCATCTGCTTCCAGATGTGGGACCTGTATACACAGTTTCAATCATCCCTACAGGAGCAGGCGCAGCAGGCTACACCATGCCTCTGCCTGAGAAGGATGAGATGTTCAACACAAAGGGACGTATGCTTCAGGAAATCGTAGTAGACTTAGGCGGTCGTGTCGCAGAGGAGCTTGTGTTTGACGATATCACAACAGGTGCATCACAGGACATCAAGCAGGCTACAAAGCTTGCGCGCGAGATGGTTACCAAATACGGTATGTCAGACAATATCGGCCTTATCTGCTATGCTGATGATGAGGAGGAGGTCTTCATCGGACGAGACCTCGCCCATGCAAAGAACTACAGCGAGGGCATAGCATCGGCAATCGATGTCGAGGTAAAGCGTATCATCGACGAGTCGTACGACAAGGCAAAGAGCATGATAGCAGAGTACCGCGATGTGCTTGACAGATGTGCAGCACTTCTTCTTGAGAAGGAGAAAATCACAAGAGATGAGTTTGAAGCACTGTTTGACGAGGACAGCAAAACAACAGTTGGACATAATATTTAAAAAATAACTATACTTTTGTGCAGAATCACTATATGAAAAATATTAAATATAACTAAAGTAGTATACAAATTGCATAAAAACAAACTACGATTTTTATGCAATTTGTGAACACTTATCGTTATAACCGTGATATTATAATAACCGTAAAAACCCCCCAATACATTATATAGTTTTTGCTATACCCCATAGTAAAAATACCTTCTCCTAAAAGGCAGCCGATCGCAGGCTGTCTTTTTTAATTTCTATATTATAGCTACAAAGTAAGGGATTGTGTGCCCGGGATGGTGCTTTGGTGGGGGATTGATGCCCTTACTGGAGCGCATAGAGAAGTTGCTTAGAGTCTGTCAGAATTATGCTTAGAGGAGCAGAAATGCCCGGCCATGGACGGCTGGGCAAGGCGTTATGCGCCATGGACGGCGCATAAAAGCCGGTTTCGTCTGTCATAGAAAGATTAAAAGCATAATTCCTACAGACTCTTAGCAGCGTAGCGTAGCGAAAGCGAGGGCATCAATCCCCCACCAAAGTATCGTCCCAGGCGCGCAATCCACGTATTAAAGAAAATAATTTGGTTACGATAAAATATGCTTGCATAATCACATCTATTGTGATAAACTATGCAAGTATCGTAATTAAATACATGGGCAGATTCCCGAGTGGCCAAAGGGGACAGACTGTAAATCTGCTGCAACTTGCTTCGATGGTTCGAATCCATCTCTGCCCATTAAAAAACCTCAAGTCGTATGACTTGAGGTTTTTGTGTTATTCTGAAATTATCATTTAATCGGCCTGTGCCCCGGTGGCGGTAAGCACAGACTCCCATGCCATCGTATCAGGCCAGTCCTTTGTATCAAAGCCATCACGGATACATCTGCTGTAGTAGTCCAGCTTGTTTCGTATCGGCGAATCATCTGTGAATCTTGCATCATCATAAATGCCGTTAATATAATTGTCTATCGCGGTTCCGAATATTTCAGAGCGGTCCTCTGTTGCAAAGGTCATGCCGTAGGAATCAATGAAATACCCGGATATGTGGCTCGATGGATCATCCGGATTGTAGTTTGCGTAGCTGTCATCATAGGAGAAGCTGTCAGGATTAAAGCTGTTCCATTTCCCCTCAGAAAACTCGCTCTTTTCATCGTAGGTGTGTATGAATGTAAGTCTCTGGTCAATCAGATGGGAAATCTCATGGCCTACAGTGTAGCTGAAATCCCAGCTGTAGTTGCAGTTTAGAACCATCACATTGTGGTTGTTTATTATATTTACGAAGCCACTTGGCTCATTTATCATATCTGAGTGGCCTGATGAAATATCACCGCACAGATAGATTCGCATGCCTCTTATATCGCCATAACACAGCTGTGTGAAAAAGTCATCAGGGAAACAGCCAAGTATTTCCTCAAGCGAATCCAGAGCGACCGACAGCTTATCCTTGTTCTTAAATTGATGGATATCGTAGTAATCAATTCTCTTTGGCACCTCAGGCCCGAAATATATGGAAAAGCCGTATTTCTGTTCAAGGGCTGTGATACGTGCATTTATGTCGGATAAATCACCCCAGTCATATGAAGCGGTGTCGGGGATCAGAGTGACCTCATCGCCGTATGTATTGTAGTCAGAATCCTTCCCGGCCTCTTCCATAGCCTCCTGATTTTCATCGGTACTGTCAGATGGGTCTATGGCAGAATATGGGGATACATATGAGCCATCATCGCGTAAGGCCTGTAGCAGTGTATCACAGTCATTGTATGACGTGATTTCGGCTTTGCTGTCATTCTTGCCCTTGTCGAGTGACCAGATGAGAATTTCCGGGTTGCACTGCGCTGTGTACAAAAGCATCATAACACAGTTTGCATCAGGCAGATATACCGAGTTGGCAGAACAGTAGGTCTTGGTATCGGCTGCCGCAGAGTCGGATGAGCTGTCGGACATTTTGCCTGTGTTTCGAGTCGCCAGATTGTATGAAAAGGATGAACTGACACCGGTGGCGGGTGAATATTTATAGTAACTGATGATGTTGTCCGAGGATAAATCCTGGCATCGTATGAGCATGTCACCATCCTCTGCCAAAGTCACATCCACCACATCCAGCAGTGAAAAAAAGCTGTTTTCTCCATCGGATGAATGATAGTTCCAAATATTGTTGGCAGTATCTGCCTCGATTAAAAAGCCCTTTGAGTCGACACATGACATGGAAAAACTTTGTCCTTCGTAGGTTGAAAGCACTGTGTTATCGTCAAGCCTTATATCAGAGACTGCATATTTGTAGGTATCGGGTGTGACACCTGACACGAGAGCGTATTTTCCGTCAGCGGAGGTGGCAATCTGTGAGACATCATAATAATTGCCGGGATTCGGCACATCGCCATCATCAGAATCTGATGTATCGCAATTGCCATCATAGTCCTCAGGATTATATTTGCAGGTTTTTATCTCCTTTAAATCCTTATCATAGATTGTTGCCCTGCCGGCATCGGAATTGATGAGCCAGAGTCGGTCACCTTTTATCATGTAGTCATCACAGTCGGTTTTGTCGTGAGTGAGGCTTGCCGTGATTTCATTGGACCAGGGATTATATACATCAAATGAATACTGAACAGATTGATCATCGGTCTCTATGATGGAATTATTGTAGCTGCCCTGCCCTACCATAAGGATGTTATCACCAAACTGTCTTGTATCATTGTACGGCTGCCCCTCAAAGGCGACATTGTGCAGGATAGACAGATTGCTGCTTCCTTTAACACTTGTGGCATCCTCCCAAAACGCAGGTGATTTGTGCAGAATAGCCTGCTTTTGTGCGGGACTCTTAAATAGATAAGAGACATCCGAAAAAGAGCAGGCTGTCATGGAGATTGCACTGAAAAATACCAGCGAATATGTAATTAAAGTGGTTACATGTTTGCGTTTGAACAATTTTGACTCCTTTGGAAGGTGGTGTATATGCAGGCTATTCCTCAGCAGCATGTGCGGTGGAAACTCGTGCAGTAGATTCTCTTTCAATCAGCATCGGACGTAGCTGTGTGCGGCTGATTGGAATATGGTGAATGAGCGAATTCAATATAATATATGCACAGCGGCCCAGATCATTACGCTCCTGTCTGATAGTGGTAAGAGGAGGGGTAAGGGCTGCGGCAAACTTGACATCGTCAAAGCCTACCACACTTATATCATTTGGCACATTGAAGCCGTGCAGCTGGCACTCTAAGATAACACCCTTTGCTATAGTGTCGCTTCCGCAGAGGATAGCGGTGGCACCTGCTGCAATAAAATTTGAAACGTAATACTGTGCGGTTTCAGGAATATAGTAGCCGTGTCCCATGAGCTCCGGGTAGATTTCAAGACCGGCATCGCGCATAGAGTTTTCAAAGGCTTCCTGACGCTGATCTGAAACCAGGGAAAAAAGAGAACCATTGATAAAGGCAATCTTTTTATGACCCAGATTGTGCAGATGCTTTACAGCCATGTCAATGCCCTCGTAGCTGTCGGTGCCTACATAGGCTACATTGGGATTGTTTTCTATATAGTTATCAAACAAAACGGTAGGCATTGTAGTATTTTTGAGCTGCTGCATCCATTCATCGTGAAGAGCAAAACCTACCAGAAATGCGCCACAATAGCCATTCTTTAATATATATGTATCATATTTTTCTTCTGCCTGAAGCTGAGGTGTGACAGGGATGATGTCCACGTCCCATTTGTGCTTAAAAGCATTCTGTTTGAAACCAAGCACTACATCATATCCGAACTCATCGATAGACTCGTAGTTCATATTTTCAATAAACAGAGCCAGCTTGCGGTTTTCTACCTTTCTGGAGCGCTTTGTGCTGTAGCCCATTTCGACAGCAGTGTCTAAAACTGTCTGACGAAGCTCCTCACTTATATCGCTGGCACCATTTAATCCCTTTGAAACAGTGCTGATTGACACGCCCAGCCGGGCGGCAATATCCTTAATAGTAGCCATAGTATTTGTCCTTTCTTATGTGATAATTAAATTATACATTTACTATCAGAAATAGGCAATATTTTCTGTAATAAATTTTTCGAAAAAAATCTTTGAAACTGTGGTAATAACTACCAAAAAATGAATGTAAATTACGTGAAAAATGGCAAAAATGAGTTTAAAACCACTAAAAAGATTGACAAATCTGACAATAGGAAATAAAATAATCTCAGATACGAAAAAAATAGAAAATTTTAGGAAAGAGGAATGGTAATTTGGAGGCCAAAGAAAATCTCAGAGGCTCCGGAATACTTCTTTCAATCTCGAGTCTGCCGTCACCATATGGTATAGGTACTCTTGGGAGAGAGGCTTACAATTTTGTTGATCTCCTTGGTGATTTGAAACAGAAGTACTGGCAGGTTCTTCCGGTTGGCCCCACCATATTTGGCGATAGTCCATATCAGCCATCATCAGGCTGTGCGGGCAATATCTATTTCATAGATTTAGATAAGCTGGTAGATGAGGGGCTGTTAGAGAAGGAAGAGATCCTGGGGTATAACTGGGGCACAGACGAATCAGAAATTGATTATGCAGCATTGCATCAGAACAGATGCAAGATTTTACAAAAAGCGTTTGAAAGATTTGATACAAATGCACAAGATTTTCAGGATTTTGTAAAAAAACAGTCGGAGTGGCTTGAACAATATGCATTATTTATGACACTGAAAACCGACAATTTATACAAAAATTGGAGCGAGTGGTCAAGCGAGTATAGAAATCCGCAAACGGTTGCGCTTGAAAAGTACCAAAAAAAGAATTATAATACAATTACTTTTTGGAAGTTCTGTCAATATAAATTCTTCGAGCAATGGGAGGATTTAAAAAATTATGCTAACTCAAAAGGTGTCTACATAATAGGCGATATCTCATTCTATGTAGGATATGACAGTGTAGATGTGTGGGCAGAGAGACAACTCTTTATGATGAGCGCAAACGATACACCAGAGTATGTTGCAGCTGCCGGTCCTGATAAGTATTCAGAGAGCGGACAGGTGTGGGGCAATCCGATGTATGACTGGGATGCCATGAAGGAGGACAACTTCTCATGGTGGAGAAAGCGAATGCGTGTATGCAGAGAACTTTTTGATATTGTCAGGATTGATCATTTCGCAGGAATTGTGAAAGCATATGCGGTACCGTACGGACAGGATAAGAGCCTATCCGGGAAATGGTTCAAGGGACCGGGACGCAGGCTTGTCAATGCAATTAACGAAGAGCTTGAAGGGGTTAATGTAGTGGCTGATGATTATACATCAGCAAGCCTTTTACCGGGAGTGAAAAAGCTCCTTGCAAAATCGGGCTGGATGGGAACTAAGGTCATGATGTTCGCTTTTGATGGTGATCCGACAAACGAATATCTGCCACACAATTATACCGATTCACATGTAGTTGCATATATTGGCACACATGACAATGAGACGATAGTTGGTTCATTCAGTGACAAGACAGATTATGAGCTTGCTTATATGTATGAGTATCTGAATATTGAAAATAAATCACAGGTTCCAAATGCTCTTATCAGGGAGCTGTATCACAGCACCGCAGAGCTGGCGATAGTCCAGATGCAGGATATATTAGAGCTTGGAAATGAGGCAAGGATGAATTATCCTTCGACAGTCGGACATAACTGGAGATGGCGTATGACAAGTAAGCCACACAGATTGGACAACGAAAAGATAGCCTGGATTAGAAACATTGCGGTGGTTTACCGCAGATAATTAATTTGATATAAGTTGCACGGCAATTTATATATATACTTTTTTACATTTTATATTCAAAAAGGAGAGGAAGATATGAAGAAGAAAGTATTAGCATCTTTACTTTGCGCTTCTATGGTAGCAACAATGTTTGCTGGATGCGGAAGCGGCAACGGAGGAAATGGAACAGAGAAAGCCGACAAGAAGGACGGCGGTAAGGAGACCATTACAGTAATGGGACCTGCAGAGGATTTAGACGATGCACAGGGCGCTTGGCTCAAGACAGAGTGCGAGGCATTCGCTAAGGCAAATCCTGATTTCAACATCGAGTTCAAGTATGTTACATCATCTGAGCAAGATGCAAAGGACGTTGTTACAAAGGATCCTAAGGCAGCAGCTGATGTTTACATGTTTGCAAACGATCAGCTTGAGCCATTAATTAAGGCTAATGCTATTGCTAAGTTAGGCGGAGATACAGCAGAGTATGTTAAGTCATCTAACTCAGAGGCTATGGCTGCAACTGTTACATATGATGGAGACATCTACGCAGTTCCTTATACATCAAACACATGGTTCATGTACTATGACAAGAGAGTTTTCTCTGAGGATGATGTAAAGAGCCTTGATACAATGCTTACAAAGGGTAAGGTTTCATTCCCATTTGATAATGGCTGGTATCTCAATGCATTCTATGCAGCAAACGGATGTACAATCTTTGGAGATGGAACAGACAAGGCTGCCGGATATGACTTCAGTGGAGATAAGGGTACAGCAGTTACAAACTACATCGTAGATTTATTTGCAAATCCAAACTTTGTAATGGATAACAATGAGGGATCACTTGGTCTTGCTGGACTTAAAGATGGTTCTATCAACGCTTACTTCAATGGTAACTGGAACTATGTCAAAGTTAAAGAGGCACTTGGTGAGGAGAACGTTGGTGTTGCAGCTCTTCCTACAATCAATATTGGTGGAAAAGACTGCCAGTTAAAGGCATTCTTAGGATCTAAGGCTATCGGTGTTAACCCTAACTGCAAGAACCAGGAAGTAGCAGTTAAGCTTGCAGCATTCCTTGGCAGCGAGGACGCACAGCTTGCTCACTTCAAGTTAAGAGGACAGGCTCCTGTAAACAAAGATCTTGCAACAAACGAGGAAGTTGCAGCAGATCCAGTAGCAGCAGCTATGGCTAAGGTTTCATCTGATTGTTCAGTAGCACAGCCTATCATTGATATGTCAGGTTACTGGGATGCAGCTACACCATTCGGTGATGCTTTCCAGAACGGTGCAGAAGGTCAGATTACAAAGGACAATGCAGCTCAGAAGACAGAGGACTTCAATACTCAGCTTAATGATTCTCTTAAATAATTAAGTAGATCAGATTATGATTCCAAGGTTCCGGGTAGCCGGAATCTTGGAATAAATTAGTTTAAAGGATTGGCATATATAATGCATGCCAGGAGGAAAAGTATGTTAGGAGCAAACAAAAAGAAAAAAGTTTCGGAATTTGCTACTCCGTATACTGTTGGCAATGCCCTCACAAAAGGCGGAGCTACAGTTAAGCTATCGGCACTCGTAATGGGACTTGCCAATATGGCTCATAAGCAGATTATAAAGGGTCTGATTTTTCTTGCTATAGAGATTGCATATATAGCATATATGGTTAGCGCTGGTGCTTATTACATTTCCATGCTGCCTTCACTTGGCTGGAGAAAGCAGGAAGAGGTATTTAATGAGCAGAAGCAGATTTATGAATATGTTGCGGGCGACCAGTCAGTATTATTACTGTTATATGGCGTCATAACAATTGCCATCACAGTATTATTTATTTACATGTGGTGCGAGAATTTAAAGAGCGGATATAAGGCAGAATGCCTTTCAAAAGCTGGAAAAGAAATCAATTCTTTTGGCAAAGATGTCAAGGATTTATTTGATAAAAACCTACATAAGACACTTATGTTTCTCCCACTTATGGGAATATTTGTTTTTACCGTTTTACCATTGCTGTTCATGATTCCAATGGCCTTTACAAATTATTCGGTAAAGGGTGATCATCTGGTATTGTTCGACTGGACAGGCTTCGCTTCATTCGGACAGGTGCTTGGACTTGGTGGTAAGCTTGGTAAGATATTCTGGAGAGTACTTGGATGGACAATCTGCTGGGCTGTATTTGCAACCTTCCTTTGTAACTTCCTTGGACTCATTCTTGCTATCGTTATCAATCGTAAAGAGACACATTGCAAGGCTTTCTGGCGTACATGCTTTGTTATCTCAATTGCGGTACCGCAGTTCGTATCACTCCTTGTAATGAGACAGATGTTCCAGCCACAGGGTGCTGTTAATAACCTGCTTTTGGAGTGGGGCTGGATTGATAACCCGCTTCCATTCTGGACCAACACTATGTGGGCGAGAGTTTCTGTTATTCTCATCAACTGCTGGGTAGGTATTCCGTATACCATGCTTCAGGTTACAGGTGTATTACAGAATGTGCCTTCAGAGCTTTATGAGGCTGCAAAGATTGATGGTGCAAACGCAGCACAGATCTTCTTTAAGATCACACTCCCATATATCATGTTTATCATGGGACCATATATCATCACACAGTTTACCGGAAATATCAACAACTTCAACGTTATCTACCTGTTATCAGCAGGAAAGCCTACACCTGTCGGAGACAGTGCAGGAAAGACGGACCTTCTGGTTACGTGGTTGTACAAGCTGACTATTGATAATCAGGAGTACAATATCGGTGCCGTTATCGGTATCCTCACATTCATTGTACTTTCTATCGTAGCGCTTGTTACATACAGAAATACAAAATCATACAAGGATGAGGAGGGATTCATGTAATGAGTAGTGTAGCAAAAGCAAAAAGACCTATGTCTGCCGGACGTGCTAAGAAAGTAGCAAAGAATTCCCTTGTTCATATCATTCTTGGAATACTTGCTGTAGTATGGCTGTTCCCGATTTTCTGGATTATTATGACAAGCTTTAGAGCTGAGAGTGGTGCTTATACAAAGTACTTCTTCCCACATGGCCTTACATTTAGCAACTATACAAGGCTGTTCACAGAGACTACACTGTTGAACTTCCCGAGAGCATTTTTTAATACACTGTTTATATCAGTGTTCTCATGCATCATTTCAACAGTATTTGTACTTTCTGTTGCGTATTGTATGTCACGACTGAGATTTAAGATGCGTAAGCCTTTCATGAATCTGGCTATGATTCTTGGATTGTTCCCAGCCTTCATGTCAATGGTTGCCGTATACTTTATCTTAAAGGCTATCGGACTTACAGAGGGAAGTATGCTTCGCCTTTCATTGATTCTCATATACTCAGCAGGAGCAGGAACAGGCTTCTATATCGCAAAGGGATTCTTTGATACTGTGCCTAAGTCTCTTACTGAGGCGGCTATCCTTGACGGATGTACACAGTTCCAGGTATTTTACAAGGTTATCCTGCCACTCAGTAAGCCAATCGTAGTATATACAGTACTTACAGCATTCCTTGCTCCATGGCTTGATTTCGTATTTGTAAGGGTTATCGTTGGTCCAAACGACAAGTATTGGACAGTATCTCTTCTCCTTTACAACATGCTTGAGAAAGAGTTTATAAACGGATGGTTCACAAGATGGGCTGCTGCTGCAGTTATTGTATCAATACCTATCTCAATACTTTTCGTTATCATGCAGAGATTCTACGTGGATGGACTTACAGGAGCTGTCAAAGGCTAATTTGGTTTTATTTAGGCCGCTGCACTTTTGTGCGGCGGCTTTTGGTTTATATTGGGTTGTGGCAAACTTTGGGGGTGTGGCAAACTTAGCACTTTCAGGTTGTGTGGTGCCGGTGTGGCACACAGTATATTCCTCAGGAAAATATGAAGTCAGCCACGGGCTTTCTTCGCTGCTTGGATTTGGAGAGATGAGGTGTGTGGCTTGTTTGTGGGGCATGGTACCCCGTGGCAGTTCATATTTTTCTTCGGAACACACTGTGTACCCTCCGGCCGGAGGGTACCGTGTGCTAAGTTTGTTGCTACTTTGTGGAAGATGTGAGAATGGAGTCAACTACACACTTATGAGTAATGCTGGCTGCGTTGCAGCGGCGCAAAACATCCAATGGACGATTGTTTAGCGTGTACTGAAACGGAGTGTAGATAAAGTACGAGTATTGTGCAGTTTTGCGAATATATGTAGTGGTTCTTGCAGTTACAAATTTGCTCAGAATTTAGTTTAGAAAATAAGAAAAGGAGTGCGTATGATTAATAATAAAATAGGCGGCCGCAATATGGTCGGCAGGGCTGTGAATAGATTGGCGGGCAGGTTGACTGCTGTGGCATTGACGGCAGCTATGGCGGTGTCGATGCTTGTGGGATGCGCTGCGGGTGGAAAGAATACCGAGACGGCAGCAAAGAAGGAGTACAAGCCTTCTGCTATGGAGCAGATGAATGCGAAAAATGATCCTAATGTGATTCAGGACAATTACAGGACCTGCTATGAGGTGTTCGTATACAGCTTTTTTGACAGTGACGGTGACGGCATTGGGGATTTAAAGGGACTTACAGAGAAGCTTGACTATATCGAGGGACTTGGCTGCAATGAAATCTGGATGATGCCTATTATGCCTTCTCCTTCATACCACAAGTATGATATTACGGATTATATGAATATTGACAAGCAGTATGGTACTCTGGATGATTTTGATGCGCTTATTACGGAGTGTCACAAGCGAAACATCAATGTGATTATTGACTTTGTAATAAATCACACATCTAACGAGCATCCGTGGTTTAAGGCGGCTGCAGATTATATCAAGTCGCTTTCTGATGGGGCAGAGCCGGATTCTTCGGAATGTCCTTATGTTGATTACTATAATTTTAGCAAAACCAATACCGGAGGCTACAACCAGCTGCCGGGCACGAATTGGTATTACGAGTCACAGTTTGTAGACAGCATGCCTGACCTTAACCTGCAGAGCGAAGCTGTAAGAGGGGAGATTGACAAGGTTACATCCTTCTGGCTTGACCGCGGTGTGGATGGCTTCAGACTGGATGCTGTGATTTATTACAATAATAATAACCAGACTGAGACTATAGATGACCTCACATGGCTTGTAAACAATGTGAAGAGCAAAAAGGCCGATGCTTATATGGTTGGTGAGGGCTGGACTACATACAGAGAGTATGCGAAGTACTATAAGAGTGGAATTGACAGTATGTTCAACTTTGATTTTTCACAGCAGGATGGGTATATTGGAAAGGTGTTAAATGGTGCAGCAAATCATGGTGCCAGCACATACGGCAATGCTTTGGTTGATGTGGAAAATGAGATAAAGAAGTATACAGACTCATACATTGATGCACCGTTCTATACAAATCACGATATGGGACGCAGCGCAGGATACTACAACGGAGATAATGCCGAGGAGAAAACCAAGATGGCGCAGGCCATGAATCTTCTTATGCCCGGAAATGCTTTTCTGTATTATGGAGAGGAAATCGGCATGAGAGGCGCAGCCAATGATGAGACGAAGCGTCTTGCCATGAGATGGAGCGGGGATTCAAAAGCTAAGGGAATGTGTGTGGGACCTCAGAATGCAGAAGAAACCGAGCAGACATACGATACCCTTGATAAGCAGATGGAGGATCCATACTCTATTTACAACTTTGTGAAGCAGACAATATCAATAAGAAATGCTTTCCCGGAGATAGCACGAGGTACAAATACCTTTGAAAAAGATCTGTCAAATGATAATGTGTGTATATTCACAAGAGAGTTCAATGGTGAGAAAGCAGTGCTTATATTTAATCCATCAAAGGATGAAGCAAGTGTGGATGTGTCTTCGCTTGGAGTAAATGATGCTGTTGCAATGCTTCAGACTACAAAGAAAGCACCGTCGTATAAGGATGGAGGGGCAAAGCTGCCGGCATATTCGGTGCTTGTTCTGAAGTAAAAAATAGTTGATGAGAATAAAAATTTAATAGTTTAAAGGAATTTGAAGAAGAAATATGAAAAACCGCCCGACTGGGCGGTTTTTTCAGCTATACCATTTCATGAAGCATATCCACAATCACTTCTCTGCAATGAGCTCCGAGATGCTTTTGTTCCTCTTTACTGAGTGCTGCCGGATCAATAGGAGTGCCGTATCGGATAACCACATGCCTCTTTTTGACCCATGGAAGGTGATCCTCGAATATTTCATTTGTTCCCATGATTGCCATTGGCACTATCTTGCATTTGCTCTTTGTGGCAATCTTGAAAGTACCTTCTTTGAAAGACTGTACCTCTGTCAGGTCATCTTTGTTTTTACAGCGTGTGCCCTCAGGAAATACACATATACTGATGCCGGATTTGACCTGATCTATGGCTGCAAGCACAACCTTTAGTCCCTGCTTGATGTCATCGCGGTCCAAAAACAGGCAGTGCAGGCGCTTCATCCAGAGACCCAGCACCGGTATTTTTGTGATACTCTGCTTTGAGATGTAGCCGGTCAGGCGTGGACATCTGGAGTAGGTGATTATGATGTCAAAGAAACTACGGTGATTTCCTATATATAGTACAGCCTCGTCCTTTGGCACATTTTCCTCCCCTATAAATTCAATGTCTGCTCCGCTTAGGAATATGATGACACGGAAAGCCCACTGTACCAGGCGAAGCTGTGCCATATCGGCCCATGCCGGGGCAAATTTGTGTATTATCCACATGGCTCCGAGCACCGGAAGACCCAGCAGCAGATAGAAAAATACGAATATTACGATTAAAACTGAACGCATATTTGACCTCTCTTTTTCATAATATAAATTGTAATGAAACTATTCAGAATTATTGAGAATAGATATAATGTAGTTCAATATTTGATATTATATCATATCATAAGCGATATGATAAGAAAGAGAGGAAAAAATGTCAGAAAAATTGAGAAAATTTCTGGTGATGGCTGCAGGTGTGCTTGTGATATTGGAAACGACAGTAATTTCGGGCTGCCGCGCAAATATTTCAGGCACGGAGAGTGACAGGATGGTTGAGTACACGGTGATCTGCGGGGATGAAATCCCGGAGGAGTTTAAAAAGCAGATAAATGAAAACAAGGCGAAGGCGATGAAGTTGACGTACAAGGACGATGAATATTTATACATAGCGGAAGGCTTTGGCACAAAGGAGACAGGTGGCTACAGTATTACGGTTAACCAGTTTTATGTTAAGGATAAGGCAATGTATTTTGATACGCGTCTGATAGCCCCGGATAAGGGCGAGAAAGTCAGCAATCAGGCGAGTTATCCGTATATAGTAATAAAGACGGAATTGAGTGAAATGCCCGTTGTGTTTGAGTGAAAATTTCGTAAATTGTATTAAAAGTTGCGAAAAAACTGACAATCAGTACTAATGCCCTATTGCTATCACTGCGATACTTTGCTATAGTAAAGTTACTAGATATTGTGGTGACATATTTATATATTCAAATATATTGATTGATATAATTGTTGATTAATTTGACCTGTTTTATATTTATACAGAGATTGATTTCATATATATGACAACGTCGTTACAATACTGGTTACCATGAGGACTATAGTTATGTGCCAGTGGGCATACCCACAATAAGGAGGCTTAAAATGGAACAGACAGAAATCAGAAAAGTCAGAGCATCGATTCACCAGCAGTGTGGCAACAGGGTAAAAATCCAACAGGATCTCGGCCGCAACAAGGTTGACATCCAGGAGGGTGTTATTCAGCAGGCATACCCAAGTGTGTTTACGGTTCTGATAGATGATGAGTTTGAGCAGAATCCGCCACAGCTCTTATCTTTCTCCTACACTGATGTGATTACAAAAGATATAAGGATGCAGCTTTGCTAGTATCATGAAGTAAAGATGTTACATCTTTATTATAATGATCATGAATTTAAATATTTGCATCTGCATAAAGTTACTCCATCTTGAATATGTATTTTATATACATATTTGAAGTGGGGTATTTTTTATGGAATTAATTACACAAAAAATCAGACAATGCATAGAAAAGGTAAAGGATATGTCGCAGGTTGGCTTCGACAGGGATTATGTCATAAAGGACAACAAGCCTGATGTTTCCAAAGTGATTTGCCAGAACGGGCAGGTAAAGCTTGACGAGATAAAAGCGTCAGGTGAGAATATCTGGCTGAGTGGAAGCATTGAATTTGAAGTGCTGTATACGAGAGAGGAAGTTTTTGAAGGCGATGAGCCGGAGGAAAATATCGGCGGAAACAGAGTGGAGCATATAAAGGATGCAATACCGTTTCAGGAGAAGCTTGTGCTTCAAGGAGTCTGCGAGAAGGATACGGTTCGTGTGTATACCGGGCTTGATGAGCTTACGGTTGGGGTTATCAATTCGCGAAAGCTCTCGGTCAGAGGCATTATAAGCGTGGAGCTTTATGGAGAGAGGGAAGAAAATCTTGAAGTTGCACAAAGGATTGATGACAAGGACGTGGAGCAGCTTATGGGGCAGATGAAGGTGCTTAAGCTTGATAGTGCTGTAAGGGATATTGTCAGAATTAAAAATGTCGTCACCTTGCCAAAGACTAAGCCGAATATATGCAAGCTCATATCAAGTCTTGTTGATATGAGAAATCTGGAGTATACATACGAGCGTGACCATATCACACTGACAGGCGAGTGTCATGCGTGTATAGTGTATCTGAGCGAAGAACAGGAAATTTGCTGCTTTGAGGTGCAGGAGGGTTTTTCAAATGAAATACGCTGCGAGGGTGATAATGCCGGAAATATTGCCTGGCTTCGCACACAGCCTGCCATGCATCAGGTTGAGGCGGAAAATGATTACGACGGAGAGCTCAGGCAGCTTTCGATTGAGGCAGCACTTGCGGTGGATGGAAAGGTCTGGAGTGAGGAAACAGTAGAGGTGCTCAATGACATGTACAGCGTATCATGTCCGGTAAAACCTGTGTTTGAAAATATGAAGGTATGCAGCCTTCTTATGAAAAATGACACAAAATGCCGTATTTTGGAGCAGTTGTACAGAGAAAACAGCAAAAAGAGAATTTTAAGAATATGCGGTACAAAGACGCAGGCCGCTATTGCACAGATAAAAAATGCAGACACAGGAATTATTGTGTCAGGTGTATTGCAGGTGAACTGTGTGAATATTGTGGAGGATGATGGCTGTCCGATAGAGATGCATACAGACTCTGTGCCGTTTGAACAGTTTGTTGAGATACCCGGCATGGATGCCAACACCTGCTGCGAGGTAAATGTGCAGGTAGACCAGGTGCAGGTCAATCTACTCGACAACAGCGAATATGAAATTAAGGGTGTTGTCAGCATAAACGCTATTGCCCTGCAGCAGGATGAAGTGTCAGTCATAACATCGGTGGAGCAGGAAAAAACATCGTCTGATACTGAAGAGGAAGCAGCTCTGGTTGGCTATATAGTGCAGAAGGATGATAAAATGTGGGACATTGCAAAAAGATACCGCACCACTGTTGAAAACATAATGGAAATAAACGCTCTGACCTCAGATAGCGTCAAAACAGATGATAGACTTATAATAGCGCGCATGTGAATCATAAATGAGGGGCAAAATAACTTTTGACCTTTTAATCATATCATTATATAAAATGTGGAAAATTCTGTAAATTTACAAAAAGATGTGGAAAAAAGATTCAGTTTGTGCGATAATATATCCGAATGTATATTGAACATAAATTGTGGAAGGAAAGGTCAATCTGACCGTCGTATTACAGGAGGAACAAAATGAATCGGAAATGGACACGTGCTATATGTACTGTGTTAACATCGGCACTCGTTTTTACAGGACCGGCAGTAGAGGGCACTACATTTAGCGGATACATAAACAGTGGACTTGAGAAGGTATATGCCAAGACAAAGAAGCAGAAGGATGCAGAGAAGAAGAAGTCACAGGCTGAGCAGGATCTCAAGGATAAGAAGAATGAGATTAATGGTTTAAAGGATCAGCAGCAGATTACTGCTGATGATATAAAGAATAAATCCGCAAAGCTTGATGAGATTCTTGCAGCACAAAAGAAGCTTCAGACAGATATCACAAGCAAACAGGCAGAGATAGAGCAGAATCAGAAGGATCTTGCAGCAGCCCAGGAAAAGCAGCAGGAGCAGTATGACGCCATGAAGAAGCGTATACAGTTCATGTATGAAAACAGCGCTGAAGACAATATCTGGACAGCAATTATTGAGTCAAATGGTATCACAGATATGCTCAATCGTATAGAGTACGTGTCAGATGTATATGATTCGGATCGTGCTCTTATGGATTCTTATCAGGCAGCAGTCGAGCAGGTGAAGGAGATTGGTACTAAGCTTGACAACGACATGAATGAGCTCACAGCCATGCAGGATGACTATGAGAAGCAGCAGGCAGATGTCGAGGCGGCTATAGTAGCTCTTGAAAACCAGAAGGAGCAGTATGCAAGCCAGATAGCTCAGGCACAGCAGCAGGCAGAGAATTATCAGAATATCATTACGGCACAGGGCAAAATCATTCAGGAGCAGGAAGCAGCGGCCGCAGCAGCCGCTGCCAGAGCGAACAGCTCGCCAAGCAGTTCAAGCTATGATGGTGGTGGAGCCGGCAAGGGCGGAAGCATTGCCGGTGACTATGCAGCAGGCGGTGGAAAGAACCCGGGTGCTTCAACAGGAGTTTCAGGAAGCTCTGTGGTATCATACGCTATGCAGTTTGTGGGCAATCCATATGTATGGGCTGGAAACAGTCTTACAAACGGTGTAGACTGTTCAGGTTTTGTACATGAGGTATATGCACATTTTGGTATCAGCACACCGAGATATTCACAGGCATTTAAGTCTGTGGGACAGGCCGTATCCTTCGATAATATACAGCCGGGAGACGTAGTGGTATATCCGGGACATGTAGCTATATATGCAGGTGGTGGTGTTATAGTGGAGGCACAGTCCACAAAGGCAGGAATCACAGCAAACAGAAGCGTACAGTGTCATACAATACTTGCTATACGACGTCTTGTATAGGATGGTTAGGAGCTGATAAGTATATTTATTATACTTACCGGCTCTTTTTCTATCACAAAGAGCTGAATGGTTACCAATAAAGTAAGGGCGTAAGATGCGGACATGCCACGACCCAATGTTAGTAACCGGCAACAAACTCATTGTAATAAATAATAGCAATTTCCACCCATAAGGTGTATTATAGAGATAGACGGCACCAATTCGCACAAAACGAACTAGCAAGCCTGTAAATAAAGTAAGAAAAGCAGGAGGAACAAGCCATGCAGATGGAACAATTACAAAAAGACATGATTGCAGCAATGAAAGCAAGAGACAAGGTAAGAAAGGATGCTATATCCTCACTTGTATCGGCAGCCAAAAAGGCGGCAATAGATGAGGGCTGCAGAGACAATATACCGGAGGAGCTTGTCAACAAGGTCATTCTTAAGGAAATGAAGTCTGTGAAGGAGCAGATTGACACATGTCCTGCCACAAGAACAGATCTGCTTGATGAGTATAATACCAGATATGCAATCTTTGAGGAGTACGCTCCTGCAATGATGTCGGCAGAAGAGGTAGAAAAGGAGCTCACAGAGCAGTTTTCGGATGTAATCGCAACAGGAAACAAAGGACAGATAATGAAGGCAGTCATGCCGCATTTCAAGGGCAAGGCTGACGGAAAGGTCATAAATCAGGTGGTTGCAAAGCTTTGCGCAAAATAAGAAAACACATCACAACAATTATACTTGCAGTGCTGGCTGTCATGGCCGGCGTGTAGGCATATATATGCAGGGCTTGACAATGCCGATATAACGGATTATGATTTCTCGGGAGGCAGATATAAGAAGCTGCTGGAGAAAAATAACTATAAAATAAAAGAAAAAGTGTGGAAAAGAGTCGATATGGGAAACGTTACTCTTGATCACTAGAAAGAAGATTTTATGTCAACAAAAATTGGAAGAAATGACCCTTGCTGGTGTGGCAGCGGAAAGAAATATAAGACCTGTCATGCGGCATTTGATATGAAGCTAGAAAAGCTTGCTGAGGCACATCATAAGATACCGAGCCATTCAATCATCAAGACACCTGACCAGATAGCAGGAATCAAGGAGAGCGCCAAGATAAATGTCGCAGTGCTCGACTACATAGGAGAGCATATCCACGAGGGTATGAACACAGCAGAGATTGATAAAATAGTCTATGATATGACCACCAGCATGGGCGGCATCCCTGCACCGCTCAACTATGAGGGTTATCCTTACAGCGTATGTACATCAGTAAATGAGCAGGTTTGTCACGGATTTCCTTCAAAGGACGTCATCTTAAAGGATGGTGACATCATAAATGTAGACTGTTCTACAATTTTAAACGGATATTTTTCGGATTCATCAAGAATGTACTGTATCGGAAATGTAAGCCCGGAGAAGAAAAAGCTCGTTGAAGTCACAAAGGAGTGTGTGGAGCTTGGACTCAAAGAGGTAAAGCCGTGGGGCTTCCTCGGAGATATGGGACAGGCGGTGCACGACCATGCATTTGCAAACGGTTACACAGTAGTGCGTGAAATCGGTGGACACGGAGTGGGACTTGAATTTCACGAGGATCCATGGGTAGGCTACAACACCAAGCGCGGCACCGACATGGTCATGGCACCCGGCATGATATTTACCATCGAGCCAATGGTCAACATGGGCAAGGCCGATATTTACGTAGATGACAAGAACAACTGGGAAGTATACACCGATGACGGACTTCCATCAGCCCAGTGGGAAATCATGGTACTCGTCACAGAGGATGGCCATGAGGTGCTGAGCTGGTAAACCGGTAAGTATTACGAGAGTGCCTTTATAAAAGGATATTATTTCATAGGTGATAACATTATGAAGGGCGTGTGAAAAACGAAGGTTTTTCACACGCCCTTTTGTATAATCCCATACAGAATCTAGTAAGTGAAGCGTTAGCTTCGGGAGAGCATTTCTGCATCCACGGACATGGTTTATAAACTCATAGTAGATTGCTTCGCATAAGTACCCTAAATTTACCGGAGAGTATGCGGTGTGTTCCGAAGAAAAATATAAACTGCCACGGCGTTCCATAAAATGTGGATATGATAATTCATAGCAAACTATCAATAAACTATCCGCAAATGATGCCGTGGCTGATTTTATATTTTTCTGAGGAATATACTGCATGCTAGGCCGGTCCTCACAGCCTGAATATGCGAAGCACCATAAACGAAGCACCATAAGCGATGTCCTATGATGCGTCCCTACAGATTTGTATTCACCCCATTTATGGTCGCATTCTCATTCTCCCTCATAGGAATGACGAGACACTTCTCCCCATTGATGACCTGCGCATGAATCTGTGAAGCCTTCTCCGGCTTTACATGAAGCACCACATCATAGGTCTTAATTTGAGAAGTGTAATTATCAATCTCTTCCTGCTTCTCAAGAAGCTGTGAAGTGCGCTCTTCAATCTGATTATTTTTCTCCTGGATAACAGAATCCTTCTCTTCAAGCTGTGCATTTTTTTCATTGAGCTCGAGAGTTAAATCGCCGACCTGGCTCTCAAGAGCAAGCTTTTCCACGCGGATTTCATTAGCTGCAAGAGCCTTTGAATCAATGACATTGGTTGCGATAGGCGGCTTGTCACCGAAGGCCTCATTGACGGATTTTTCAATGCGTGAAATCTTTTCCTCAGAGACATGGCAGTCACTAAGCACCTTGTTCATAGCCTCGCTGTCGAGAATGAACGGATCGTCGTCATCATCGTGAGTCTCAGCGTAGTCATCAGCCATTTCGGACAGATTCTGCTGGATATCAAGCAGCTTGTCATCCGTGCTCTCATCCTCGGCACCGAGCACATTTCTGACAATTGAATGAAAAGCCATCTTCTGCTCAGTAGCTGTGCGCTCCACACCGCAGCCGAGGCCGTTTGTCATAAACTCAGAGTGAGGCTCCTTGGTATTTTTCGTATAGAAAAGAGTGGAGTGTATGTCAGTGCTTCTATCGTTGAAGGCAGGGAATAAAAAGCCTGTCTCAGGAGCGCCGACTACCCAGTCCCTTATGCGGGCTCCGATACGCTGCTCCTTTTCCAGATAGCCAAGGCCCGGCTTTGAAAGTGTGACAGGGCAGATGGCGCAGAGCATGTATTTGTACACCTCCTCGGACTCATCCACGTTGATGTTGTCCTTTGTACGTGTCATGACATCGTAGCTGTCGAGATACAAAAGAATCAGATAGTTCCCGGCCTCATCGTAGGTGTCGATGACCAGGTCATAGTATGTATCGAGCAGAGTCTCATCATTAAGCTCGCTGTCGCGAAGTGCCATGAGAATCTGCTGGCGGCCTCCGACCTCTTCCTCCTCAAGCGGAAACTGCAGATTGAGCAGGTTGTTTCCGAGAGTGCCGGAAAGCACCTTGTTTGAAATCTCGAGATATTTGTAGTATTCATCCTCCTCCAGAGTGAGAAATTTGCCACCGAATTTGCAGACCTTTTCATGGTTGCAGTCCACGTAGCAGCCGACCAGACGACTGAAGGTTGCCTGATCTTTTTTTAATCTTCGTTTTAGTTCCAATACTTCTTTTTTGTTCATATTATCCTCGCATTATTTTCATACCATTCAAAAATTTTTGTAATCACATTATATGTATGGAATAAATATTTGTCAATTGAGCGGCGCCTTTTATGTCCCGCTGTCAATCAAGAAAAAAGATGACAGACCAACCACAAAATGCTATAATTTAGGAAATCAACGGATTATGATATAAAGGCTGACACAGAGACATCCACAGGTGTCTCTGTTCTTGGATTGAGGCATAAATGGAGCAGAAAATGACAAACAATCACATTACAATAGGCATTCTCGCACATGTAGATGCGGGAAAGACAACCCTGTCTGAGGCCATGCTCTACAGCACCGGGAAGATTCGCTCACTCGGGAGAGTGGATCATCAGGACGCGTATCTGGACAACGATGCGCAGGAGCGTGAGCGTGGAATAACCATTTTTTCAAAGCAGGCAAGGCTTGATATTTCGCGTGGCACAAATGCAGCAGATACAGCTCGTACATGGCATGTAGTCATGCTTGATACACCGGGGCATGTGGATTTTTCGGCAGAGATGGAGCGTACCCTTCAGGTACTCGACTATGCAATACTTGTAATCAGCGCAACTGATGGAGTGCAGGGGCACACGCGCACACTGTGGAGACTTTTAAAGCACTATAACGTGCCGACATTTATTTTTGTAAACAAGATGGATATGCAGGGCACGGATGCGGAGAAAGTGCAGGCAGAGCTAAGGAGTGAGCTGAGCGATGGCTGCGTTGACTTTTCTTCACATGATTTATTTGATGAGCTTGCCATGTGCAGTGAGCCTCTTTTAGATGAATTTATGGAATCGGGAGAGCTTGCGGATGCACATATTGCGCAGGCGGTGGCTCAAAGGGAGGTGTTCCCCTGCTTTTACGGCTCGGCACTTAAGCTTGACAGAGTGGATACGCTGATTCAGGGACTTTCGCGGTTTATGTGTGAAAGAAATTACCCTGATGATTTTTCTGCCCGCGTATACAAGATAGGCAGGGATGACAGAGGCAGCAGGCTGACATTTTTAAAGGTTACCGGAGGCTGTCTTAGAGTCAGGGACAAAATAGAGTACAAAGCGCATGGCGGTGACGAGGCAAAAGGCCTTCTGATTGAGAAAATCGACCAGATAAGAAAGTATTCCGGCGAAAAATATGAGACAGCTGATGTGGCAGAGGCGGGTGAGATAGTTGCTGTCACAGGTCTTAGCTCGACATTTCCGGGGCAGGGGCTCGGGGTTGAGCATCAGTCCAATATGCCAATCCTTGAACCGGTACTAAACTATAGGATGATTCTGCCGGATGATGTAAATCCGGCTGCATTTATGGAAAAGCTAAAGCAGCTTGAGGAGGAAGACCCACAGCTTTACATAGTGTGGGTGGAGGAGTTTAAGGAAATCCATGTGCAGCTCATGGGACAGGTGCAGATGGAGGTGCTTGTGCGTCTCATAAAGGACAGGTTTGGTGTTGTTGTTACATTCGGACCGGGCAGCATTGTATATAAGGAAACGATAGCAAGGGCTGTCGAGGGAGTAGGACACTTTGAGCCGTTGCGCCACTATGCAGAGGTGCATCTGCTTTTGTCGCCGGCGGAGCGTGGCAGCGGAATCACAGTCACATCCACCTGCAGTGAGGATGTGCTCGACAAAAACTGGCAGCGCCTCATAGCCACACACGTTGAGGAAAAGGAGCACAGGGGTGTGCTCACAGGCTCAGCGCTTACCGATGTGAAGGTCACGATTCTTACAGGAAGAGCACATGTAAAGCACACGGAGGGAGGCGATTTCCGCCAGGCTACATACAGAGCAATCCGCCAGGGGCTTAAATCCACAGAGAGTGTGCTGCTTGAGCCATACTACAGCTTTATCCTACAGGTGCCGATGGAGTATGTCGGCCGTGCAATGACAGATCTGGAGCAGAGATTTGCAAGAGCCGAGAGCCCGCAGTTTGCCACAACTGCTGCGAGGGAGATGGCAACAATTACAGGAAAGGCACCGGTTGCGACAATGCAGGATTATGTGAGTCTGGTGCATGCGTATACAAAGGGGCTCGGGCACCTGACACTGGAGCTGTGGGGTTATGATGAGTGTCACAATCCTGCGGAGGTGATTGCGCAGATGCACTATGACAGCGAGGAGGATTTCCGCAATCCGACAGGCTCGGTATTTTGTGCGCACGGCTCAGGCTACGTGGTGCCGTGGGATGAGGTCCCGGAGCATATGCACCTGCCGTATGTCTACCACGGAGATGAGTCTGAGGAGGCACTTGCAGCGAGTGCCCGCACGCAAAATGCATTTTCAGCGGAGGATGCGCAGGCGCTTGCCGGAAACCGCCGCAGGACGAGCTTTGAGAAAGCTGTTTCAGGTATGTCATCAGTGGAGCTTGATGCGCAGCTTGCAGATGTTTATGCCAGGGAGTTTGGCATGGGCAAAAACGATATCGCAGAGGATCAGAGGCGCAAATGGTCAGGCAAAAAGAAAAATGAGTATGAAGGCCTAAGTGGTAAACCGCGCACCGTAAAGCATGATAAGCACGGCAATCCGATTTATCCGAAGAAATCCCCGGGGGAAGAGTACCTGATAGTTGACGGATATAATATAATATTTGCATGGGAGGATTTAAAGGAGCTTTCACGCATAAACATCGATTCGGCGAGAGATGCGCTGAAGGATGTTTTATCGGATTACCAGGGCTATAAGGGCTGTCATCTGCTGCTGGTGTTTGATGCGTACAAGGTGAAGGGCAATGCCGGAAAGAGAGAGACCTTCCACAACATAGAGGTTGTGTATACAAAGCAGGACGAGACAGCCGATGCATTTATCGAAAAGACTGTGTTTGGCATACGTGACAGGTACAAGGTAACAGTGGCAACCTCGGACGGACTGGAGCAGCAGACGGTCATGAGCCTGGGGGCACTGCGAATGTCAGCCCGCGAGCTTAAGGAGCATATTGAGATGACGAAGCGTGCCGGGATGGAGGCATTCATATCAGGATAAACGGTCATGAATGGTAACAATATGTGTATAAAGAGATGTTTATAAAGACATTTGTATGTCATAAGCTAAGATAAGGAGACAAGAAAATGGTAGTAAACGAAAGCATGTACCAGCTCGGAAGCGTGCGCTCGGCAATCAGGGAGCTTTTCGAGTATGGTAAAAAAAGAGCAGCAATTGTAGGTAAGGAAAATGTATATGATTTCTCAATAGGAAACCCGAGCATACCGGCTCCGCAGGTAGTAAACGACACAATAAAGGAGCTTGTGACAGATTATGATTCTGTTGCGCTGCACGGCTACACCTCAGCACAGGGAGACATGGAAACGAGAGCGGCAATAGCTGAATTTTTGAACAACACACACGGCACACATTTTAATGCGGACAACCTTTACATGACAATGGGAGCAGCTGCATCGCTGTCAATCTGCTTTCGTGCGTTGACAAGTGACGCATATGATGAGTTTATTACCATAGCGCCATATTTCCCGGAGTACAAGGTATTTGTGAATGCAGCAGGAGCAAGGCTTGTAGAGGTGCCTGCAGACACAGAGCATTTTCAGATAGATTTTGAGGCTCTTGAGGAGAGAATCAATGCGCACACCAGAGGTGTCATAATCAATTCACCAAACAACCCATCCGGCACAGTCTATTCTGAGGAGACCATCAAAAAGCTCTCAGACCTCCTTGAGAAAAAGTCTAAGGAGATAGGAAGACCGATATTCATTATCGCAGATGAGCCGTACAGGGAGATAGTCTACGACGGAATCAAGGTACCGTTTGTGACCAAATATTACGACAACACACTGGTATGCTACTCATACAGCAAGTCACTTTCACTGCCGGGAGAGAGAATAGGATACGTCCTCGTGCCTGATGAGGTGTACGATAAGGCAGAGCTGTATGCAGCAGTCTGTGGTGCTGGAAGAGCACTCGGTTACGTGTGTGCACCAAGCCTGTTCCAGAAGATGATAGTAAAATGCCAGGGGGCAACCGGTGATATCAATGCCTACAAAGAAAACAGAGACTTTCTGTACGAGGGACTCACAAGGATAGGCTATCACTGCTTCAAGCCGGACGGAGCCTTTTATATGTTTGTAAAGGCACTCGAGGATGACAGCAATGCATTCTGCGAGAAGGCAAAGGAGGAGGATGTGCTCATAGTAGCAGCAGACGGCTTTGGCTGTCCGGGCTGGGTGAGAATATCATACTGTGTGGATAGGGAAATGATAAAGCGCTCCATGCCTGCGTTTGAAAAGATATACAAAAAATATAATAAATAATAGTTGATTATAACGAATAAAAAATGCACAAATCCCGAAAATTATCTAAAACTGTACAGCTTTCGGCATTTTTAATGTATACTTTTTACAAAATCTGTGGAAAAGGGCTCTGTGTGACCGTTGTGTGACCAAAGAGGTGTATAATCTTATTCAAGAGGAAAACGTATAAATAAAATATGAGGATAAGAACATGTGCTTTGAGATAAGGAGCCGGAATATAATAGATTATCACAGAGCATACATAGGGACGAAAATGGAATTAAAGCCAGAAGCATTTAAAGGGATAATGTTAAAGGTAAAGAGATCGGAAAAAATTTTTAAAAAAATTTAAAAAAGTACTTGCATTATTCGTTTGACCATGATATTATAATACACGGTTCGTTGGTCAAGCGGTTAAGACGCCGCCCTCTCACGGCGGAAACACGGGTTCGATTCCCGTACGGACTGCTAAGTATTTAAAGCCGGTACATTCATGGAAGCATGATGTACCGGCTTTTTCGTTGTATATATTCATATGAGGCAGAGCTATTTATGAGCAGTTGCAGCTACTGCATGCTTTTATTATAAAAGTATGGTATAACATGAAAATTTCTCAATAAGGAAATCTGCCCTTGCAATATACCCCACTGGGGTATATAATGCTCTTGAAGACAGATACCCATAAGGGGTATGGTTAGACATATGCAACAAATGTGGAATGAAGAAAGAAGGGAGGCACCCATGGCAGAAAACGAAACCAAATGCTGTTGCTGCAACCGCAAAAAAGAGCGCTCAGAGAAGGAATATAAGGATCTCATCAACAGACTTAGCCGTATAGAGGGACAGATCCGTGGAATCAAGCGTATGCTGGATGAGGATTGCTACTGCCCTGACATCATCACACAGGTGGCGGCCGCTAATGCCGCGCTCAACAGCTTCAATAAAGTCCTTTTGGCCAATCATATAAAGACGTGTGTGGCAGATGACATAAGAGCCGGCAAGGATGAGACAATAGATGAGCTTTTGAACACACTGCAGAAGCTTATGAAGTAGTATTATAAGAAGGCAGGTATAAAAATGAGTACAATAATCACAATATTAATAATAGCAATAATTGCCGCACTGGTGATTGTGGGCTTAAAGGAGACTATTAAGCATTCAAAGGGCGAGGGCGCCTGCTGTGGCGGTGGAGCCATGAAGGAGGACGAGGAAGCCACAGTACAGCTTACAGGCGAGATAGTTACGAGAGCAGATGTGCACATAGACGGAATGCACTGCATGAACTGCAAGAACTCAGTCACACGCTCGCTTCAGAAGATGAGCGGAGTATCGGCAGAGGTGGATTTAAAGCATGGCGTGGCACATGTTGAGGCAACCAGAGAGCTAAGCGATGAGGAAATCACATTTGCCATCGAAAGACTGGATTTCAAGGTGACAGGAATTGAGAGATTTTAGAAAAGGCTTCTGAATAGTTAGATTCGAATAGTAGAAAGAAGGAAATACAGACAGTATGAAGCAATATACAGTTACAGGAATGAGCTGTGCGGCATGCTCTGCCAGAGTGGAAAAGGCGGTCTCTAAGGTTGATGGTGTGACGAGCTGCTCTGTCAGCCTTTTGACCAACTCGATGGGAGTCGAGGGAAGCGCGACAGATGCGCAGATAGTGGAGGCAGTAGAGCAGGCGGGCTATGGAGCGAGTCCCAAAGGCACAGCAACAGAATCAGAAAATGACAAAGCAAATAACAGCTTAGAGCAGCTAAAGGCAGCGCAGGATGCGCTTGTAGACAGGGAGACACCGAAGCTGCGCAACAGGCTTATAGCATCGCTCATATTCTTAGTTGTTCTCATGTATTTTTCCATGGGACATATGATGTGGGGCTGGCCGTTGCCTGAGTTTTTCAATGGAAACCATGTGGCTATGGGGCTTTTGCAGCTTCTGCTTACAGTGGCGGTAATGGTCATAAACCAGAAGTTTTTTATCAGTGGCTTTAAGGGCTTGATTCACGGCGCTCCCAACATGGATACGCTTGTTGCGCTTGGATCTGCGGCATCGTTTGGATACAGCGTGTATGCACTTTTTGCCATGACAGCTGCGCAGGTGAATGGCGATATGGATGCGGTCATGTCATATATGCATGAGTTTTATTTTGAATCCGCAGCCATGATTTTGGCACTGATTACTGTCGGGAAAATGCTTGAAGCGCACTCAAAGGGCAAAACAACAGACGCTTTAAAGAGCCTGATGCAGCTAGCCCCAAAGACAGCAACCGTTGTAAGGGATGGCGTGGAGCAGGAAATTTCTGTGGATGCAGTGAAAAAGGGCGATATTTTCGTGGTCAGACCGGGGGAAAATATCCCTGTGGACGGTGAAATAATAGATGGAACAACCGCTGTCAACGAATCGGCACTCACAGGAGAGAGCATCCCTGTGGATAAGCAGCCGAAAGATGCAGTAAGCGCTGCAACAGTGAACCAGTCAGGCTTTATAAAATGCCGCGCAACCAGAGTAGGCGAAGACACCACACTCTCACAGATTATACAGATGGTGTCTGATGCCGCAGCGACAAAGGCTCCTATTGCAAAAATCGCTGACAGGGTATCGGGAGTATTTGTGCCGGCGGTTATTACAATTGCAATCATTACAATAATAGCATGGCTTATAGCCGGTGAGACCGTGGGCTTTGCGCTTGCCAGAGGCATTTCGGTGCTCGTGATAAGCTGTCCGTGTGCACTTGGACTGGCAACTCCTGTTGCGATAATGGTAGGAAATGGCAAGGGCGCAAAGAGCGGTATACTTTTCAAGACAGCGGCAAGCCTTGAGGCAACAGGCCGCACACAGATTGTGGCTCTTGATAAGACAGGCACCATAACAAGCGGTGAGCCGAAGGTGACGGATATCGTGCCGGATGAGAAATTTTTTGAGGAAACCGGCAATAATGCCGGAAAGCTTCTTGCAATAGCCGCATCAGTCGAGGCCAAGAGCGAGCATCCGCTTGCAAAAGCCATTATGGAGCGCGCTAAAACGGACGAAATCGCTGTCGCAGAGGTGACGGATTTTAGCGCTGTTGTAGGAAATGGTCTGACTGCAATACTTGCAGGCAAAATGATAAAAGCAGGAAATCTTGCTTTTGTCAGCAAATTTGTAAAGGTGTCAGATGATATGCGTGCGAAAGCTGTCGAATTTTCAAAGGAAGGAAAAACTCCTCTGTTCTTTGCCGCAGATGACAGGCTTTGCGGTATCATAGCCGTTGCAGATACAATAAAGGAGGACAGTCCGGAAGCTGTCAGACAGCTTAAAAATATGGGTATCAGAGTTGTTATGCTCACAGGTGACAACGAGCAGACTGCCAATGCCATTGGAAAGCAGGCGGGAGTGGACGAAGTCATCGCAGGTGTGCTTCCGGATGGTAAGGAGGCTGTCATAAGGAAGCTAAAAAAACAGGGCAGGGTAGCCATGGTTGGTGACGGAATCAATGATGCACCGGCGCTCACACGTGCGGATATGGGAATTGCAATCGGCGCGGGAAGTGATGTGGCAATAGATGCAGCGGATGTTGTCCTGATGAAGAGCCGCCTGATAGATGTACCGGCAGCAGTGCGGTTAAGCCGTGCTACATTGACAAATATACACGAAAATCTGTTCTGGGCATTTTTCTATAATGTAATAGGTATTCCACTTGCGGCCGGTTTGTGGTATCCTTTATTAGGATGGAAGCTCAATCCGATGTTTGGAGCGGCGGCGATGAGCCTGTCGAGCTTCTGCGTTGTTACCAATGCCCTGCGGCTGAATCTGTGCAGGGTGTATGATCCTAAGCATGACAGAAAAGCAACACCAGATAGAAAAAACAAAACAAATGAACCAAATGAAAGTGAGGAAAAATCAATGACAAAGACAATGAATATCGAAGGAATGATGTGCGGCCACTGCGAGGCAAGAGTAAAGAAGGCACTCGAGGCGCTTGATGCAGTTAGTGAGGCAGCAGTAAGCCATGAGAGCGGAACTGCAGTAGTGACATTAAGCTCTGACATTTCCGATGAGAAATTAAAGGAGACTGTAGAGGCTGAGGACTACAAGGTTACATCAATTCAGTAATCAGTCAGACAGTATAACAATATGAAGAAATATATAGCATTGGTATTGGCTGCAGTGCTGGTGCTTGGGATTTTTACAGGATGTGGTAACAAGGGCAACAAAGAGACAGAATCACAGACAGATGAGAAAGCCACTGAGTCGGTGAATTCTGCAGAAAATAATACTGAGGACAGTACGCAAAGCAGTACAGAAAATCAGAATGTGGCTGACACAGAGCAGCTCACCACAGAAAACGGACAGGAGAGCTCAGTTCTTGCCTGTCCGTCAGTAAACGGTAAGCTGCATGTGGAGGGCAGCAAGCTCGTTGATCAAAATAACAACGAGGTGCAGCTTCGCGGAGTCAGCACACATGGTCTTGCGTGGTATCCACAGTATGTGACCAATGATTGCTTTGCCACGCTGAAAAGCTTTGGAGCAAACGTGGTGAGGCTCGCCATGTATACCTACGAAAGCGGTGGCTACTGCACAGATGGTGACAGGCAGCAGCTTGAGACACTTGTGCAAAACGGCGTGCAGTACGCACTAAACAATGACATGTATGTCATCATCGACTGGCATGTGCTAAACGAGGGAAATCCAAACCGCTACAGTGATGTGGCAAAGACATTTTTTGCCAAAATGGCACAGCAGTATGCCTCATACAACAACGTGATTTACGAGATTTGCAATGAGCCGTGCAAAGGTGCGACCTGGGGAGATGTGAAGTTTTATGCCAGCGAGGTCATTCCGTCAATCAGAAGCTACGACAAGGATGCAGTCATACTGATAGGCACACCTAACTGGAGCCAGGATGTGGATGAGGCAGTCAAGGACCCTGTCACAGGCTATGATAATATCATGTATACACTGCATTTCTATGCCGCAACCCACAAGGAGGACTTGCAAAACAAGCTAAAATCGGCGGCAGACGCCGGACTGCCGATATTTGTATCAGAGTTTGGCATCTGCAGCGCCGACGGAAACGGTCAGGTGGACATAGATTCCGCAAACAGCTGGATCAGCCTGCTTGACAGCTACGGCATCAGCTATGTGTGCTGGAATCTGTCCAATAAGGACGAAAAATCAGCGCTTCTAACACCTGCCTGCGATAAGACAAGCGGCTTTACCTATGAGGATCTAAGTGATGAGGGCAAGTGGCTGTACGGTGTGCTCACAAGTCATGTGACACAGGTCTTGAATTAACGAAAAGCCTCAGATGTACGGAAAACGGCGTACCTGGCAATGCAGGGATAGAAGCATCCATGCACTCAGCCGGCATGCACATGAGGCAGATGCAGATACTTCTCTCTGGTGGCAAGTCCGCCGCGGATATGGCGCTCGGACTTGTTGATATCGAGAATGTGACGCGCTTTTGCGGCAAGCTCCGGGTCAATGCGAAGCAGCCTGTCAGCATCCGTGATATCCTTGTGCACAGTGGATTTGCTGATGCCAAACTGCTTTGCAGCCTGACGCACCGTGGCATTGTTTTCAACTATGTAGTTGGCGATTTCCACCGCCCTTGTCTCAATATATGATTTCAAAAAATACTCCTGCATATTCTGTTGTTACAGTTTATGCAGGAGTATTTTTAATATTACACACAGGTTGTAATTCTATTTACGTTTTTCGTAATAAAATAAGAAAACGGTTTCTTAACCGCAGGAAAGCTGTAGCTTAAGTGAATTAAGCGTATGCAGCTGCGATGAGCTCAATACATTTATTGTATCCAAGCACAGAGCTGTTTAGCACCAGGTCATAATTTTTCCGGTTGCCCCACTCCTTGTCGGTAAAGTAGCGGTAATTTACAGAGCGCTTCTTATCGACATCCTTTAGCAGCTTTTTGACCTCGTCATCGCTTTTTTGGTAGAGTTTTTTTATTCTTGCAGCTTTCTCAGGGGTGTTTGCCTCTATAAAAACATTCAGCACATCATCCATGTCAGAAAGAATGTAGTCTGCGCAACGTCCCACAATAACGCATGGCTCTTTTTGCGCAATATCCTTGATGAGCTTCTGCTGAATATTGAAAATCTGGTCGGAAAGAGAAACTCCTGTGATGTCGCGCCCCACAAATGCATATGAAAAAATATTTCCGGCAGGTGCATATTCGCCCTGGTTTGCGACAATCTGCTCAGAGATACCAAGCTCCTTTGCCACATGCTCAATTATTTTTTTATCGTAAAACTCAATGCCGCATTTTTGAGCAATCTGCTCGCCGATAAAGCGACCGCCACTGCCAAACTCTCGGCTTATAGTGATTATTTTAAAACTCATGATGAAACCTCCCAGCCTATAAAAGTGTTTATTATTCATTATAACGTAATTGCACATAAAATCAAAACAGAAATTTAACAAAATCGCTTGCAGATAAGCACTCCGTAATCTATAATGACATAAGAATACATGTTGCTTTTATGTAATCAATGAGATGGCAGCAGATAACATATGTTATGTTTTTGTTATTGTTTACACCACAGTGTGGTAAACAGCAATTACGTGACGTTTCAAAGATTGTAAAACAGCAGCATAGCGAATAAACAATTAGGAGGAAAACATGGATCAGGAAAAGGTCATAGTCATAGACTTTGGTGGTCAGTACAATCAGCTTGTTGCGCGCCGTGTCCGCGAGTGCAACGTGTACTGTGAGATTTACTCATACAAAATAGACATTGAGAAAATCAAAGAAATGAATCCAAAGGGCATCATCCTTACAGGAGGTCCAAACAGCTGTTATGAAGAGGATTCTCCATCATACCAGAAAGAGCTGTTTGAGCTGGGAATACCGGTGCTTGGCATCTGCTACGGTGCACAGCTTATGATGCATAAATTAGGCGGAAAGGTAATCACACCTGAGGTTGGAGAGTATGGAAAGACAGAAATTACATATTCTGCAAACGGCGTGATGTTCAAGGATCTGCCATCAGAATCAGTATGCTGGATGAGTCATTTCGACAGAATTGCAGAGGCTGCACCGGGCTTTGAGGTAGTTGCGCACACTGCAGACTGTCCAATAGCCGCAACACAGAATGTTGAGAAGAAATTATATGCAGTACAGTTCCATCCGGAGGTACTTCACACCAAGAACGGAACACAGATGATTTACAATTTCGTCCGTGGCGTATGTGGATGTGCAGGCACATGGAAGATGGATTCATTCGTCAAAAACACAATCGAAGAAATCAGAGAGCAGGTCGGTGACGGCAAAGTGCTCCTTGCACTTTCGGGTGGAGTAGACTCATCAGTACTCGCAGCACTCCTTGCCAAGGCAATCGGCAAGCAGCTCACCTGCGTATTCGTAGACCACGGACTTCTCCGCAAGAACGAGGGCGATGAGGTAGAGGGCGTATTCGGCAAAGGCGGTTCGTTCGACATCAACTTTGTCCGCGTCAACGCACAGGAGCGCTACTACAGCAAGCTTGCAGGCGTCACAGAGCCTGAGCGCAAGCGTAAAATCATCGGTGAGGAATTTATCCGTGTATTCGAGGAAGAAGCTAAGAAAATCGGAAAGGTTGACTTCCTTGCGCAGGGAACCATCTATCCGGACGTAGTGGAGAGTGGACTCGGCGGAGAATCTGCAGTCATCAAATCACACCACAATGTAGGAGGTCTCCCGGAGCATGTCGATTTCAAGGATATTGTGGAGCCACTCAGAAACCTCTTCAAGGACGAGGTACGCAAGGTCGGATTGGAGCTTGGATTACCTGACTATCTCGTATTCCGTCAGCCATTCCCAGGCCCGGGTCTTGGAATCCGTATCATCGGCGAAGTCACAGCCGAAAAGGTACGCATTGTCCAGGATGCAGACTGGATTTACAGAAGCGAAGTGGAAAAGGCAGCAAAAGAGTACAAAGAGGCCCACGGCGAGGAACCATCATGGATGCCAAACCAGTACTTTGCAGCCCTTACCAACATGCGTTCAGTAGGTGTCATGGGTGATGAGAGAACATATGATTATGCCGTTGCAGTACGTGCAGTCCGTACCGTGGACTTCATGACAGCCGAAGCAGCCGAGATACCGTTTGAGGTACTTCAGACAGTGATGAGCAGAATTATAAATGAGGTAAAGGGAGTCAATAGAGTATTCTATGATTTGACCAGTAAGCCACCGGGAACTATTGAGTTTGAATAAGAGCCACAAGTCTTGGAATCCGCTAAACAAGCGGAATCCGAGACTTTTTCTTTTGTTCTGCTACTAATTTACTACACTTGCAATTTGGCTACCATTCGGAACTGTCGTTCCGTTCATCACATTTTCAAGCTGGGCAGCTACTTCTGCCTGCTTATTCGGATACAGATGACTGTAAGTATTTAAGGGCGTCTGTATTTTTTCATGTCCAAGCCGGTCTGCAATCAGAAGAGGCTGGCATCCCATTTCAATCAGAAGACTTGCATGGGAGTGGCGGAGATCGTGTACCCGGATCTTTTTAACTCCTGACTTCTTACAGCCACGGAGCATTTCATGGTTCAGAAAACTTCTGGTGTAAGGAAACAGTCTGTCATACAGCTGGATCTCATAGCACTTATCCATATACTCTTTCAGACAGTTGGCAAGGGTCTGTGGAATGGTAACAACCCAGTTGCTTTTTGGCGTCTTTGGCGGCCAGATTACATCCCTGCGGTTGATACGTTGAAAGGTCTTATTAATCGTGATTGTATGGTCTACCAGATTCACATCTGCAGGTGTTAATGCACATAACTCTCCTACACGCATTCCGGTATAATATAGAGTCATAAATGCGGTATAGGAGGCTGGTTTATCCTGTACTGCCACTATAAACTGCTCAAATTCTGCTTTTGTCCAGAAGTTCATTTCTTCCGCATGACTTTTTTCCATACTTCCGGCTTTGGTACATGGATTCTCATGCAGATCATAATATTTCACTGCATAATTGAACATAGCCGTCAGCTGGTTATTGATCGCTTTTAAATAAGTCTGGGAATAAGGTTTTCCATTTTCATCCCGATAGGCAGTTAAGCTGTTCTGCCATTTGCGGATATCTTTTGGCGTAATCTCATTGATAGGGATCTTTCTGAATACCGGAAGAATCTTTTTGTCCACCATATAATGTTTACTGATAATGGTAGACTCCTTCAGCCGGTGGCTCATATCTTCAAAATACAGTTCAACGAAATCCTGAAACAGCATTCCCATATCAGCTGTTGCTTTGTTCAGAAAATCCCGTTCCCATTCTAAAGCTTCTTTTTTTGGTTACAAACCCACGTTCCTTTTTATGGATGACTTTTCCGGTGTAATCCTTGACACGAATCTGGGACATCCATCTTCCTGAAGTATCCTTTGTTACTGACAAATTTGATCATTCCTTTCTTAGAGTTATGAAAACCCTATGTTGGGAGATTATTCGCCAGAAAGCAGAGCAGCTCTTCTTTTTATACGCTCATCCTCATCAAGCTCTTCTAAGTTATAAGGACAAAGATGGAAAACAGTTTATACTACGGATGTGATTGGGGAAGAACATGAATTTGCAGACAGTCCGAAAACAAAAATGAAACAGAGGCAGGAGTGGACACAGGGGAAGGAAAAGCTACCATAGAAAGTGATAGATTTATGAATGTGCCAGAGTGAGAAGAACTTTCTTTTGTGTAAAGGTTGAGTAAAGGAGGAGGCTGTTATTATGCAGCTTCTCCCGGCAGCTTAAATATGGAAAATAAAAATTTTTGAGGTATTCAATCTAATGAAAACGTGATACAATTTGTATAGTTTTACATGTAGGTACAGACGTGGCAGTATGTTATGAAAGACTGTGGGAACTGTTGGCTAAAAAGAATATGAAAAAAATTGAATTACAGCATCGTTCGGGAATCAGCAGGAATATTCTCGCCAAGTTGGGAAGAACCGAATATATTTCCATGCAGTCTGTTGAAAAGATATGTGGAACACTGAATTGTACGATTGATGAAATAATGAAATTTAAAAAAAGTAAATGAGGGGTTGTAAATGGCAAAAGAATCTATAGAAGCTGCATTAAAGCGATTTGATGAACGTTATTACAAATTGAGATTGGATAAAGTAATCCTCGAGAGTTTTGGAAATAATCTGTTGTCGTATATGAAACAGATTAATTTTGCGGTAAAGAATAATGAAACAGAAGAACATATTAAAAATATTGTAAATAGATTTTTAAGAGCAACTTTTTATTCTGACCCCAAATTTGAGATCAATGCATACAAAAGAGTGGATAGTGCTATTATGTACAATAATATTTTGTATGCAATTTTGGAAATGAAAAAACCGGCAAATAAAATGGAAATGGTTTTGGAAGATGACATTAACCGGAAGGCTCTATGGGAAATAGTATATTATTATCTTTGTGAAACCAGAGATGTTTCCGGGAAAAAGGTTAAAATTAATTATGTTTCAGAAATACGTAGGTTGATTATTACGGATTCTCGGACATGGGTATTGATTAATGCTCAGGATTTAGACAAATTATGTGAAGGTTATATTGAAAAACTGTTTTATAAGTTTGAGAACAACCAGTTACCATATAGAGATGTAAATAAATTTTATGGTGCGTTATCTGAATATTTTTCACAGATAAATATTACTGAAAAATTGAGGTATGTTTATTTTGAAATTGACAAAATGTATTCCAAAAAATCAAATTGGCAGTATCTGTTCAAGATATTTAAGCGTGATTATTTGCTGAAAGATGGATACAAACAGATTGCAAAGACCCATGTATTAAATGGAAAATTCTATCAGGAATTACTTTATCTTATGGGGTTGAAAGAAGCAAAAGTAGATAAGAAAAATGTAATTATTATTGATCCATCTGTAAAGGGTTCCTTGGCAAATCAGGTGTATTCAATTTTAACTGAGGAAAAAGAACGCCCGGAAGATCTGGCGAAAGAAGAAACATTTGAAATCGTGTTGGTTTGGATTAATAGACTTTTATTTATCAAACTTTTTGAAGGGCAACTTATCTCGTTTAATAGAGATTGTCCAGAATACCGAATTTTGGATAATGACAAAATAAAAGATTTTCAGGAAGTTCAGTATCTTTTCTTTGATGTCCTCGGAAAAAGAGAAAGAGATGACACATCGTTTTTAAAGCAATTCGAACAGGTGCCATATTTGAATAGTTCATTATTCGAGCGGTATGAAGTTGAAACAAAGTATGTAAACATTCGTGAGGTTAAGAATGAGCCAATAAAGAAAAAGAAAGCATCAGTTCTTGGAAAGAAAAGTCCAGATAATATACCACTGTTGGAGTATATTATTGACTTTTTAAATGCTTTTAGTTTTACCGCACAAAATGTAAATGAAGACGAAAAAATCATTTCCAGTGAAATAATTGATGCATCTGTTTTAGGATTGATCTTTGAAAAAATAAATGGATATAAAGAAGGTTCTTTTTATACTAAGAGTTTTGTAACAGAATATATTTGTCAGGAAACTATTGAAAATACGGTTATTGAAAAACTGAATAAGGAATTTATGTGGCATTGCAAGACTATTGATGATGTCAAATTTGTAATGGATACAAATTCTTTTGCCCAGATAAAAAGAATAAATGAGATTATAGATAGTCTGAAAATATGTGATCCCGCAGTAGGCTCAGGACATTTTTTGGTTTCTGCACTAAATAGAATTATTGTTTTGAAAAAAGAACTAGGAGTGCTATTGAAATATGATGGAAAGACACCGTTCCGTGAATATGAATTAGCTGTAATTGACGATGTGTTATGTGTATTTGATGGACAAGGAAGGGAATTTAAATACGAACCAAATGACTTCCTTTCTCAATCAATACAAAAAACTCTTTTTATAGAGAAAAGGAAGATCATTGAAAATTGTTTGTTTGGTGTAGATATTAATCCGAATGCTGTTGCTATTTGTCAGTTACGTTTGTGGATAGAACTTCTTAAAAATGCTTATTATGAAAATGGTGTCATGGAGACGTTACCGAATATTGATATTAATATTAAGTGTGGTAACTCTTTGATTCATAAAATTCAATTTCAGGTAGGGCAGAACATTGGAACAAAAGATGTCGGATTTTCAAAAAGTGATCAGGCATTAATTAAAGACTATAAGGCAACAGTAAAAAAATATCATTCTGCATCAGACAAACGAGAAAAACATGAACTCAAAAATATTGTTTCAAAGATCAAAGATAATCTCCATATGGCTTGCCAGCAACTGGTAATGAAAGCAAAAGGAAATCAATTGTATTTGGCATATGATACGAATTATGCACGGGATATATATAAAGACTCTTTCGAATGGGCATTAGAGTTTCCAGAGATTATTTCTGAGAAAGGAACTTTTCTGGGATTTGATTGTATTATTGGTAATCCGCCGTATATCAGAGTGCAGGAATTGAGCCATGAAGATGTTGATTATTATAAGGATAATTATGAAACAGCGTGGAAAAGAATTGATATTTCAACATTGTTTATAGAACTGGGCTACAGCTTAGTTAAGGCAGAAGGTAAAGTGTCTTTTATTACTTCAAATCAATTTCTTACAACAGATTATGGAACACTTATTAGAAAATTTATTATTGATAACACATTTGCAAATAGAATTGTAGATTTTGCTGATCTACCTGTTTTTGATGGGGCACTAACGTATGTGAGTATCTTCTTTTTTGAAAAAAAATCAGTACGAAGAAAGAGTTTCTATTTTTATAAAGTTCCGAAACTTCCTTTTATTGTTCCCTCATCTGAACAATTTATTGAAATTTCTTATGATTCATTGGAAGAAGAAGGATGGATATTAAAAAGTAAAGAAGTCAAGGATTGTCTTGATAAAATGAAATCTGCTACACCGGATATATTAAAAAAATATGCAAAATGTTGGGCTGGAGCATTTACTGGTAAAGATGATGTTTTAATGTTTATGAAAGATGAGAAGGTTCCTTTTGAAGATGCAATGACAATCCCTGTCATAAGAGCAGATAGTTGCTCACGATATGCATACGCAGAACCAACAAGAAAAATATATTATCCTTATGCGGAAAATGGTGACAATACAGTTTTAATACCGTTGCAGGAAATTCAAAACTCATATCCTCAGACGTATGAGTATATTAAGGAACATGAAGAAATACTCAAAGCGAGAAAAGATTCAAGAAAGGTATTTGGGGATAAGGAAGGCTGGTATGGTTTAGTCAGATTTGGAAAACTATCCAGATTTAAAAAGAAAAAAATAGTAAGTCCGGGAGAAGTTAAGGGAAATAAGTTTTCGCTGGATATTACGGGGTCTGCGTTTAGCTGTGGTAGAGTTTTTTCTGTTACATCAGAAGACGAGAATGTGAGTGTTGAGTATATTTTGGCTTTTTTAAATTCGGAATTATGCGAATTTTACTTACATAATACAGCAGCATTAAAGCAAGGAGGATATTATTCATATTCTTCGACGGCTATTGACACCCTTCCATTTATTTATGATCCAAAAAAGGCTATTGATGTTGAACGACTTGTAATCAATATTTTACAACTTAAAAGTAAGCAAGAGGACAGCCATGATCTTGAAAAAGGAATCGATCAGATTTTTTATGATATGTATGGCTTTTCAGAGCAGGAACAGAAGGTTGTAAGACAATATTTAGAGATGTAAATTACTCTTAGTAACGCTAAGAGCGCACTTCTATATATGCATTTTCAATGCCATGTATCGTGCGTCCTGTGGGGCTGTCTCCGGATTGAAGATTTATTCAATCCGGGAGATATGCGAAATCAAGATTTCGGACAAGGGTTGCCCTTTCGGCACGAGTGCCTATCTGTAAAGTACTTTAAGTATGTACTATTTTTGTGACAAATGAAACATTGGTGGTGTACTATGAGCAGTAAAATTACAGGAGAGGAATATCTATTGCTGAAAATTTTTAGCTTTGATTTTGAATATCATATACCTGCATACTAACGCCCTTATGCATGGATTACGGAAGAAGCAGGAAGTTTATTTGATGATTTATATGAATTTTACCGAACAGAACTATCAGATAATTATTTTCTTGGCACAATTGTGCTTATTAAAGAGGAAGACAAACCATATGCTGATGTTATTGATGGACAGCAACGTCTTACTACATTGACGATTCTTTTTTCAGTATTGGTTTCCAATTTGACAGGGAAGGCACGAGAGTCATGTAATGCCCTGCTTCAGGAAAGCGGTAATATACTTGCCGGTATTCTTGCCAGACCCCGTATACATCTTCGTCAACGTGATCAGGCTTTTTTTAATAAATACATTCAGGAAGTGCAGATTCCATCTTTGATTAGCATTGCTGCAACTGCACTTTCGACAGAAGCATAGCGACATATTCAGGAAAACTGTAATGTGTTACTTGGTCATTTTGAGTCAGCTTTTGAGGAAAATCAAAATGAATGGATTAATTTAAGTAGGAAAAGAAGTGTGTGGCACTATGCCGGAAAATTTACCGATACCAGAAAAAGTATTCAATAAGTTGAAAAGGAGCAACTTGCTACATTAAAGGACAAAAGAAAAAATTGATGCTTGATGAGTAAATTTTTGTAAGAAGACTTAATTAAAATTGGAATAACTAATATAGAACTGTTTATGAGAATATTTATGAGAAATTATGACGACAAGACAACAACATGAAAATTAAATATTTGGCATATAATGAAAATACCTGAAATAATGACTTGATTAGTATTATAATTAAAAATATATTTACAGAAAGGAAACCTTTACAACTACTGGAAAGAGGTTTCCTTTTTTTTACTCAGAATTAGAGTGGTAAAATTCTTGGCTTGATGCGTATAAATGAAAGCTTTGTGCTTGCAATGTTGCAGACTTGATGTCCACAATAGCAAAATATACTTTTCTTGTTGACTTCACTGTGCATTTGATATATAATTTGATTTATAGAAGATTATCGACGAGGAGGTGAAAAGATGAAGTTTAATTTTGACTGGAATTATGTTGCTGCTGGAGCTCCATATATTACAATTAGTGAGCTTGCACTAGGCTTTAATACACCATCTATCTCTCTTCTTGGAAATCCAGAAGAAGTTATCGTGGGATTCGATGATCAAACTATGACGATTGGAGTAAAGCAATATGACGGCAATGAAAATGCAAAACCATATAAGTTTTATAGCAGAATGAAAAATGGTTGGGTAAGGATTGGATGTAAGGACTTTGTAAAATATCTATCATCATTAACTGGATTGAAATTTAGTCCAGCAATTAGGTATGTTGCTAAGTTTGATGCGGAAGAGAAGATTTTGTACATTTCCGTTTTAGATGATCTTCAAAGTCAAAACAATGAGGAGGTGAATGAAGATAATTGAGGTCCATAAAAAGATAGACAAAAAGCACATTAAAAGCTACTGCAATAGCTTCAATGTGCTTCCGCTGATGTGCTATACACACACTTCATACAAACTAAGTATAGCACATCCATGGCAGATTTCAAGTTGAATTTGTCTTTGGGTGTATTTTTGCACCCTAAAATCGAACTAAGTAATAAAAGATTTTCTATATAGTATATAGGAGAAAGGATGCGCTATATGAAAAAATATTATGTCTCAGATTATTGGAATAAAGGTATAAAAGGGCATTTGAATTATGCTTTTGTGGATGTTGTGGTTAACGATGATAATTTGCTGTTTATTGATCCTATTTTGCTTGAAACTGCTCGCGATAGATGGTGTCAGGGAGCAAATGCAACCGTGCAATCATTTTTTAACGAATTTTATGAAGCATATAGAACAAAAGACCAAGTAAAAAAAGAGGAATTGCTATCGCATGCAGGTGAACAAAATGGAACCCGTTTGGGTTATGGTCGGGGTGATAATGGAAAGGGGAATACGAAACAGGGGTTGCTCAATATTTTTTCTCCATTAGATTCACTTTTACAGGATATTTCCACTATAAAGAAAGCGGAGGATCTAGCGGTTTTGATTCCTGATTTTGCGGAGGATGGTCTGTCTGATCTTCTTACGAATGTCTTACATGATCAGTTAAATCAATTCACATCTGAACAGATGAAAAAATATGGGATTGAAAGTAATTCATTATTATCATTTTGGACTTGGGATAAAGAAAACTTCTGCTGGAAAGAAATTGAGAGACCATCATATTGTATTAATGGTAAAGAGTTGCTTGTTGTACCTAAGCACATTGTCAGGAAAAAATATTTGTTCAGTACCAGTCAGTATTTTAATAGAATCATACTGGAGCGGATACGTGAAGATGGTGGATATATGAACGATGGAAAGCCTATTCCTAAAAGAGAAATAGTAAAAGCAAAGTGCTATTCAGGTGAACATTGGCAATATGATGAAGCTGTATCATATACAAAGAAGGATAATGATGCACTGAATGAATATCATCATAAATTGCCGGTATTTTATGCTGAATATGGTCATTCTTTAGAAGACGAGGAGTTAGATGAGTTTGTGTATGGCTATCCCATTTCACAAACAGCATAACATTGTCATGCCGGCATCAAATGGTCATGTAATGATAACGTGATTCAGATAACAAACTGATAACACCATTCGGTACAGTCCATAGGGCTAGGACAGTTGGATAAAAATAAAACCAAATAGAACAAAAACACCTATACAAAATTGTATAGAACTAGTTTCAAATTTTCGAGTTTGAATAATTTTTTTAAAAATAAAATATAGAAGGATTTATTTTTCAATAGGAAATGAAGAAGGCTCCAGGAGATTTTAAGAGATCTTCTGGGGCCGTTTATTTATGTGTGGTATACTGGAATATATCTATATGAAAATTTGATCCAAAGCCTTATCCAAGTAAGATATGGAAAATCAGATGCTAAACATATATTGCAGAAGGAGAACATTGTAATGATAGATATATATACGGAGAGGAAAGATTCAAAAAACTGGATTTTTTACAATGACTTGTACTTCAACTTGAATACAGGTAATGAAGAAATGACTCAAAAAGAAATAGATTTAATCTGGCAGG
>ERZ773239.102-NODE-102-length-99902-cov-5.331407_pt1 | contig 99902 bp, 97 predicted proteins | sample MGYA00580521_ERZ773239 | MGnify/ENA primary metagenome ERZ773239 (study PRJEB29015, sample SAMEA2737801) | human gut metagenome | biome: human gut; feature: human-associated habitat; material: faeces | place: China | collected 2012 ... | reverse complement strand
AGGTTAGAATGAGAAAAACTCATTTTAACTTGTACTAAATCTTGACATAGGACCATACATTATATTCCAATGATGTTAATAACGCTGAGTGTTATCGCATTATTGAATTATTTAAGAAAAAAGTTCTCGGAGAATAATCACCACTTACTACCGCAATTGTTGCATTTCCAAGTCTTTCCAACATCTCCTGCTCCAAATATTCCGAATAATCCTATTTTGGTTGCTTTCTTTACAGTGGAGATTTTAGAAAGATTAATACTTCCACATATAAGGCATTTATGTTATAATACTAAAACGAACATAAAATTTATAACCAAACTTACAAGCGTGCCAATTAAATAAACATAACACAATCTAAAATATCCGCAATGTTTATTAGTTATTTCCCAGTTTTCTATACACATCTTTTTATATTCATTTGCAATATTAATTTGCAGGTTATTTACAACGTCTTTTTCAGAATAATATTTTATGTATGTTCTATTGTCATCAATACATTTAGATATCTTTATAGGATTTAAATATGTAAATTTATAATTAGTTAAACACTTTGCAAGATACCCAATTGATATACAAACTAATACTACTGAGAGGACAGTTAATATAATAGGAATAATATGCCGTTTCATTACGGTATTGTCAAAGGCAGCAATATCTTTTGCTATTCGAAATATAGTCCAAACTAAAGCTCCTAATTCTACTGTAATTATAGTTATTGTTGGAGCTAATTTGCTATTTATTTGAGTTCTTCTTTGTTTGGACTCCTCATAAAGTAACTTATAAATATCACTCTCAAAAGAAAGGATTTTATCATATGAAAACAAAATCAAAACCTCCTATGATAACCGCATCAAACGAAAAGGTAAAAAAGGACAAGAATAATCGCCCTCCGTTACCTTATCATAATTTAACAACAGCAGTACCTGAATTATTAAGTATTTTTTGTAGTCAAGATGATGATTATTAATTAGTTTTATCTTTTTCTGTATTAATCAATTCAAATATCTCACTTACTCTTGATGTAAGATCGTGTTTTGGCAAAGGTGGTTTTTCCTGTATATCGTTTGTATTGTCAGTTTTTATATTATTTGATTTTGTGTTATCGTTGTTATTTGGCATGTATCTCCCTCCTTCGTAATTGATACAGAATATTATACCATATTGTACAAAAGAATACTAGATTAAACACTTATTTTGTAAGATATATACAATACTAAAAATCACTCTTACAGTTATTACAATGCCACTGTTTTTTCACTTTCTGCGAAAATATACCAAATAAAGCAACCGATCCGGCTTTTGCTAATCCAGATATTTTGTTCACATTCGTAGAATTACAATATGGACAATGTACCTGATTTGAATTAGCTTCTTTCTTGGCTTTGTCCGCTGCTACACATCGGCGCAATAATTCTGCTTGGTATAAAGGTGAACCTTCTCCGTATTTAGCTTCAATTTCTTCATTTCGCCGCCGTATTTCTTCTTCTGTTTCTTTTCTACCAGCTCGTTTACCGGTTAGTCGTTCATATTTGTCATAGTGGAAATAATAATAAAAACCTGCTGTTTTATTTGGGTTATTATATGTGTTCCATAAACGTGTGTCTAACTCACCTGAATTTGTAATGATATCAAGGAGTTTTGCATCATACTCATCTTTTTCTTCTTCGGACATTTTATCATATTCTTCGCCAGATAAACCATCATCTTCTATTTGACGATTGCCACAACAGCCACAAAAATTTGGTGCATTAATTTCGTGATAACCAGAAGTGTCTGACCACACTTCCCCACATCTTTTACAGTATTGCATTAGAATACCGCCCCCTTATTATATAGTAATACTATTATATTATTATATAGGTAATAAATCAAGATAAAATAGCTTGGAAAACTTATTCTTGATTCTTCTGGTGCAACTGAAAAAATATTTGGGCAACAAGTCACAAAAGATGTACCTATTCATACATATGTTGATGATGCTGAATGGAAAAATTTTAAAAAGGAAATCAAACAAGTAGAAAATGACCCGGTCAAGCTTGATGTATATTTACAAGAGCATAATAACCTTAGTAAAGTTGGTGGATTAAAAGAGTATATCCGAGAGCAAGGTGCTGACAATCTTGATCCTGATTCGGTCAATACCCTCATCAACCAGCAAAATTACACAAATATGGCTAATGAGGCACATGGTTTTGTTGGTGTAAATAAAGCCATTGCTAAATATAATAAGTTAATCAAATCTGGATCTGGAGATACAAAGACGTTTTTGGAGAGTATTGCCGCAACCAATCCTCAATTAGCCAAATGTATGGAACAGTTCAATACCGGCAATATGGGTATTGGCAATTATGCTGGTTCATTAGTTAAGGCTACTGTTAAAACGGTTGCGCTGCAAACGGCAACTATGGCATTAAATGGCATTATGGCTGCGGCTATTGGTGTTGTATTCAATGCGATCGCCACTTCAATTGACAACTATGTACACAGATTAGATAATGCTAAAACTGCACTAGAGGATTCAGTAAGTGCATGGGAAGGTGCTAATCAAGAATGAATGACGAAGCCGACTTCTATCAGGATATTCTTGGTAGAGATAAGACTGTAGATGATAAGACCGGTGCTTTCACAGAAAACGGTGTTGCTTCTATCTCGCTGTCATATGAGAAGATGACAAATGACATGGTTTTGAATAATAAAATCAAAGAACAAATTGATGCCGTCAAAGCACGTTTCAACAAGTTAGAAATCAATACAAAAGATGATACTGATCGTAAAGATTATAACAAAGACTACCCTACTCTCTTCTATCGTGAGGATGGTCATACAGAGGCGAGCCTTCTACATCGCATTTTGACATATGCACCAACGTATACGATTGGGCATGTTGATTCGAGTCTATGGCATATCAACAGAGAGTTTTCTTGCGATAATTCTACCGTGTATGATTTCTTCCAAACTGTCGCAGAGGAAGTTGGTTGTATCTTCGTCTTTTCTCGCTACAAAAGAGAAATCAATGTTTTCGATCTTGAAGATCACTGTACCAAAGATACTTTTAGTATTGGAATTGACTCCGATAGTTATTATTGCTTCGGAGAGTATGATCGACTTGTTGAAGTACAGGAAATTCCAAATGTATTAAATGCAGAATATCTTCGAGCTTATAAATGGAATGATGAAACTTCATCCTTTGATCTTGATGAAGAAAAGCTTGAAAAGATTAAGAAAGAAGTTGAACAGGAACTAAAGATTCCAACTTCATAAGAAAGATTAACAGATCTTGAAAATGCTTTTGCAGAGCTTGCAACGATGGTTTGTGGGGGTGATTCATAATGGTAAAATTTTATTTCAATATGATCGTCCTTGGACGAATGACAATTGATGAAGTTCCTGAGAGATATCGGGAAGCTGTACAAGCATTGCTTGATGAATAATAATGATGTTTTGTTATAAAAAATTATGGGATAACAGATTAAGTTCTGCTATCCCATTTTTTTACGATTTTAGTAATATATGCATAGACTGATACTGTATTTATCTTCAAGATATTGCGTAAACTTCGCCGCAGGAAATTAGGTTTTGATTTTACGCAAATCCATACGCAAGTTGTACGCAAAACATGCAATAAATTACGATAATTTATGACAGTTTATGATACTTTACTCAATTTTCGATTTTCTATATGAATATCTCTTAAACCCTAGTAAAATCAATGTTTTAGGACACTGCTAATGCGTTATTGTAGCCAAAGACTTAGCTATTCATCTGAGCAGCAACCTCTGCTGCGAAATCCTCTTCCTTCTTCTCGATACCTTCACCGGTCTCGAAACGGATGAACTTCTCAACAACAAGCTTGCAACCCTCTGCCTTTGCAACAGACTCTACATACTTGCCAACAGACTCTTTGTTCTCGCCCTTGAAGTACTCCTGCTCCAGAAGACAAACTTCCTTGAGCTCCTTGTTCAGACGACCTGTGATCATCTTCTCAATGATCTCATCCGGCTTGTTTGCATTCTTAGGATCGTTCTTAGCCTGAGCAAGAAGGATTGACTTCTCATGCTCCTTGTAATCAGCATCTACATCGTCTGTAGAAACATACTGTGGACGAAGAGCCGCAACCTGCATTGCTACGTTCTTCAGGCACTCCTTAACTGCATCACTGTCAGAATCTGTATCAGCTACTACGAGAACACCGATCTTTCCACCACCATGGATGTAAGGAACAACAAGACCGTCTGTTGTAACCTTCTCGAAACGACGGATGTTCATATTCTCACCGATCACGGCGATCATAGCCTTGAGTTTCTCCTCAACGCTTCCGGCATCCTCTGCTGCCCACTTCTCAGCCATGAACTCTTCCATGCTTGCAGCGCTGGAGTTCTTTGCCTGAGCAGCAACCTCAGCAACATATGCCTGGAACTTCTCGTTCTTTGCCACGAAATCAGTCTCACTGTTTACCTCTACGATAGAAGCAACCTTGCCATCCTCATCGACATCGACAGCAACGATACCCTCTGCTGCAATACGTCCGGACTTCTTAGCTGCCTTTGCAAGACCATTCTCTCTTAACCACTCTACTGCCTGGTCCATATCTCCCTCTGTTGCAGTTAATGCCTTTTTACAGTCCATCATACCTGCACCAGTCATCTCTCTAAGCTCTTTTACCTGTGAAGCTGTAATTGCCATTGTGATTCCTCCATTCTGATCCGCCGGGAATCCCCCGGATCTGTTGATTTATTATTCTGCGTCCTCTGCCGGAGCATCCTCGCTCATTGACTCGCCCTGGTTTGCCTCGATAACGGCATCAGCCATTGTAGAAATGATAAGCTTAACGGCTCTGATCGCATCATCGTTACCCGGGATAACATAATCCAGCTCTTCCGGATCACAGTTTGTATCAGCGATACCGATCAGTGGAATACCTAATGTATGTGCTTCCTGAATGCAGATTCTCTCCTTCTTAGGATCTACAACGAAGATAGCATCCGGAATCTTCTTCATTTCCTTGATTCCGCCAAGGTTCTTCTCAAGCTTCTCCCACTCCTTCTTCAGACCGATAACTTCCTTCTTAGGCAGTACATCAAATGTACCATCCTCTGCCATCGCCTCGATCTCTTTGAGTCTCTTAATACGAGTCTGGATTGTCTTGAAGTTGGTGAGCATACCACCGAGCCATCTCTCGTTTACATAGTACATACCGCAACGCTCTGCCTCTGTCTTGATAGAGTCCTGAGCCTGCTTCTTTGTACCTACGAAAAGGATGTTACCACCGTTTGCAACGATATCCTTTACCGCATTGTAAGCAGTATCAACCATGCCTACAGACTTCTGCAGATCGATGATGTAGATACCATTACGCTCTGTGTAAATGTACTCAGCCATTTTAGGGTTCCATCTTCTTGTCTGATGTCCGAAATGAACACCTGCTTCCAGTAACTGTTTCATTGAAATAACGCTCATTTTAATACCTCCATGGTTTTTTCTTCCGCAGACGTCCTCTCCGGGTTCAACCCAATGGGCACCATTCCCGAAATCAATCCGCGTGTCTTTTTTTACCGAATAGCATTATAACATAAAGGCCTGCCATTGGCAAGCCTTTTCATAAAATTCCTTTGGAATTGTCTATTTTCGTAAAATATAAATTATAATTTCTTCAATTCATCAAAGACAACGTCATTCAAAACCTTAATGTACGTTCCTTTCATACCGGAGGAACGGGATTCGATAACACCTGCACTCTCAAACTTTCGAAGTGCATTGACAATAACAGAACGGGTAATACCTACTCTGTCCGCAATCTTGCTGGCTACAAGAATACCCTCATTGCCATCCAACTCTTCAAATATATGTGTAATGGCTTCCAGCTCAGAGAATGACAGTGTACTGATGGCTGATTTGACAATCTGAACCTTTCTCGTCTCCTCAGCATTCTCTTCATTCACAGAACGAAGCATTTCAAGGCCCACAACGGTTGTCCCATATTCGCTCAGTATAATATCATCAATCTCATAAGGTTTATCCTTACGATAAATAAATAATGTTCCCAAACGTTCGCCTGCAATATCAATCGGTGTAATGATTGCCTGATAGCTGCTGATATCTTCACTCTCAAACCCCAGGGTCAGCAAGTTCACATTCTCTTTTGTAGAAAGGACACTTAATAATCTCTCGTTCAGCATTTCATCGACATGCCCGCCCACCGCATCTACGATCAGCTCATGTAATTCTGCAAAATCCGGTCTATTCTTGATGCCCAGGACCTTGCCTTTGCGACTGATGACAAGAATGTTGGATTCCAGTATTTCACTGAGCACTTCACATATATCATTAAAGACAACCATATGTGAATTATTGTTATGCAGTAATTTATTTATTTTACGTGTTTTATCTAACAATTGTACGCTCATATCAAATCCTTCTTTCTTTTTAAGATTGCCCATTTTTACTTTCTCATTCTATCATGAAAATTCGCTTAAAACAAGAGGTTTGTATGAAAATTTCAAATTTTTTTATTAATTAAGAAAATTTTATCTACAATTGCGGTAAAATCAAAAAGAAATCTGCCCAAAAAGTCTTTTCTGACTTCTCCGACAGATTCCTTTATTTATTCGTCTTCTTTTGGATTTGCCATAACAAAACCACAGGTTTCATTCATGCATACCAGTTTGTTTCCCTTATGAAGAAGAACACTGCCGCATTCAGGGCATTTCTTATCTGACGGGCGCTGCCATGTCATAAAATCACATTCAGGGTTTCCCATACAGCCATAGTAACGGCGGCCTTTCTTCGTCTTCTTGATGACGATATCTTTGCCGCATTTCGGACAGCTTACACCAATCTTCTCAAAATAAGTCTTGGTGTTCCTGCATTCAGGGAATCCCGGGCATGCAAGGAATTTGCCATGGGGACCGTATTTGATAACCATCATCCGGCCGCACTGATCACATTGAACATCCGATACTTCATCTTCGATCTTAACCTCTTCCAGCTCCTTCTCTGCTTTCTGGACAGCTTCGTCAAGATCCGGATAAAAATTGCGGATAACCGTCTTGTAATTGACAACGCCTTCTCCGACTTTATCAAGCAGGTATTCGAGGTTAGCTGTAAAATTCACATCAACGATGCTTGGGAAGGACTGTACCATCATTCGGTTGACAACTTCTCCAAGTTCAGTGACATATAAATTCTTATTCTCCTTTGCCACATATCGTCTGGCAATGATCGTTGTAATGGTCGGTGCATACGTACTTGGACGTCCAATACCGAGTTCCTCCAGTGTCTTGACCAGTGATGCCTCTGTATAATGTGCCGGCGGCTGAGTAAAATGCTGTTTTGCATCGAAATCTTTGAAACTCAGCTGGCTGTCGTTGTTGATCTTTCTGGCCAGCACGTTGTTCTCAGCTTTCTCATCATCCGGTTTATAAACTGACATAAATCCTTCAAAAGCAAGTCTTGAAGTAGAAACAGTAAACAGGTAACCGGCAGCTTCAATCTTAATATTGGTTGTCTCGTAAACAGCCTCTTTCATACGGCTGGCTACGAAACGGTTCCAGATCAACTGATACAAACGAAATTGGTCTCTGCTGAGAGATTCCTTTACTTTAATCGGAAGCTGATCAAGATAGGTTGGACGGATTGCTTCATGGGCATCCTGGATCTTCTTGCCTGATTCTGCCGTCTTAGGCGCAGCCGCTACATATTCCTGTCCGTAATTCTCTGCAATGAAATTTCTTGCATTGCTGTCGGCTTCTTCTGAAATACGGATAGAATCCGTTCTCAGATACGTGATCAGGCCAACTGTTCCAAGCCCCTCAATATCAACACCTTCATACAGCTGCTGTGCAAGCCGCATTGTCTTCTGAGTTGAAAAATTCAGCTGTTTTGAAGCTTCCTGCTGCAAAGTACTCGTTGTAAAAGGTACAGGGGCTTTTCTTGTACGTTCACCTGTCTTGATATCGACAATCTGATATTCTGCATCCTTCAATTCTTCCTTGATTGCCTTCAGTTCATCCTGTGAATGGATCTCTATCTTCTCTTTCTTCTTGCCATAAAACTTTGCTGTCAAAGGTTTCTTCTCTCCGTTGACATTCAAAATTGCATCCAATGACCAGTATTCCTTTGGGATAAATGCATCAATTTCCTGTTCTCTGTCACAGATCAGACGCAGTGCAACTGACTGGACACGACCTGCACTTAAGCCTCTCTTGACCTTGCTCCACAGCAACGGGCTGATTCTGTAACCCACCATTCTGTCGAGCATTCTTCGTGCCTGCTGTGCATCCACCAGATCCATATCAATTTTACGCGGATGCTTGATGGCTGTCTTGACCGCATTCTTCGTAATCTCATTGAATGTAATTCGATTTGTATGCGCTTCATCCAGTTTTAGCGCAGTTGCAAGATGCCATGATATCGCTTCACCTTCACGGTCCGGGTCAGTCGCGAGAAAAATCTTATCAGCCTTCTTGGCTTCCTTACGCAGCATTGCCAGAATATCGCCTTTGCCCCTGATTGTAATATATTTTGGCTCATAATCATCTTCTACATCTATCCCCAGACGACTCTTCGGCAAGTCTCTCACATGTCCGTTAGAGGCAACAACATGATAATTCGAACCCAAAAACTTATTAATTGTCTTCGCCTTGGCCGGGGATTCAACAATAACTAAATATTTAGCCACAGCCCATTCCTCCACATTTATATATTCAACACATATTGATTTTTTCCTACACTGTGAATAATTCCCTTCAATTCCATGGAAATCAGATTGTGAATCACATTCTGTACTTCCATCCCTGTCAACAATGCAATCTCATCTGCACTTCTAGGAACTAAACATATGCTAGCATACACTACTTTTTCAGAATTATCAAGCGTAATATTATTTTTTTTGTATTCCCGGGCCAGAATTCCAAACTCGTCAAGAATGTCCGATGGCTGCATAACGAGTTTCGCACCTGCCTTGATCAACTGATTACATCCCTCACTCAGAGCATCATCAATTCTTCCCGGAACTGCAAAAATCTCCTTGCCAAGATTCAATCCGTGTTCTACCGTTATCAAAGTGCCGCTTTTTTGTTTGGCTTCTGTTACAACAATTCCCCTGGCTAATGCTGCAATGATCCGGTTTCTCCGCGGAAACTGATAGCCCTCCGGTCTTGTCCCCGGCGGCAGTTCAGAAATAATACCGCCATTTCTGCTGATTTCTGTATAAAGATCCATATTCTCCCGGGGATAACAGATATCCACGCCACACCCAAGAACGGCAAAAGTGCGTCCGCCCTCCTGCAGTGCTCCCCAGTGCGCAGCACTGTCACTCCCCCTGGCCATTCCACTGACAACCGTCAGTCCTGCCGCTGCCATTCCTCTTGCCAGCATCCTGCTGACCTGTCGTCCATAACTGCTGCACTGTCTGGCCCCGATCAGTGCGATCATCCATTCATCAGCCTTTGGCAAACTGCCAAGAATATACAAAATAACCGGCGGATCATACAGATACTTTAATGTATCCGGATAAAATGAATTCTCAATAGATATGCATTGAATCCCCTTTGATTTTATTTGTTCATAATCATGCTGAATTCTTTCCCTGTTTCTACTATATATAATACTTTGAAGCTGTGCTTTATTCACAATATGGCATGCATCAATCCTCTTCTCTTCTGCTTCAAACAAGGCACAGATATTGCCTCCGAAGGCATTCACCAGTCTGAGAGCTGTCCGGCTTCCCACCCCCGGAATATTCCCAAGCCAAAACCAATATTCATCCTTTTCCATCATTGTTTCCCCAATATCTTCCATCCAGACATTTATAAAATACAGCTTCGCTGATATCCTCTGTGGAGATTGTCGAATGTCCCGACAAATCTGCAATCGTCCTGGCCACTTTCAAAATCTTATGATAAGAACGAGCGCTGAGATCATACTTCTCATAAATTCTCCGCATTAATTCACGTTCAGCCCTTCCTATGGTGCAATAAAATTCCACATCCCGATCATGCAGCTGTGAATTATATCGATAGTTCGTTCCTTCATAGCGTTCATCCTGTATCCTCCGTGCCTTTTCTACACGCTTCAAAATCTCACCGGAACTTTCTTCTTCGGAAGGTTCCTGCAAAGCGTCAATTCTGACAGGCAGGACTTCTATATTGAGATCAATTCGATCCATCAAAGGCTGACTGATTCTTCCAATATATCGGCGGATCTGAAGCGGTGTACAATGACACTTCTTAACATCCGGATAATATCCGCATCGGCATGGATTAATTGCTGCCACCAGCATAAATCCTGCTGGAAACACACACATCGCCTGCAAACGATTGATCATTATATGGCCGGTCTCTATGGGCTGACGCATTACTTCCATGGCTGCTGAGCTGAATTCTGTCAGTTCATCCAAAAACAGCACTCCTCTGTGTGCCAGACTGATCTCTCCGGGTTTGGGCACTCTGCCCCCACCGGCCAAGGCCACATCCGAAGCCGTATGATGCGGACTTCTGAATGGTCGTGATGTGATCAGCCCCTCCGAAGCTTTCAGCAAACCTGCGGCACTGTAAATCTCTGACACCTCCAGACACTCATCCCATGTCATCCCCGGCAGAATGGTGGGCAGCCTTCTCGCAGCCATAGACTTGCCTGCTCCCGGAGGCCCGATCAACATTGTATGATGCATTCCGGCAGCTGCAATCTCCAATCCTCTCTTCATTGTCCTCTGCCCGGATATATCACTGAAATCAATCTTCGGCATTCGCTTTCCTGACTGATCAAGAAGTGCCTCTTTGTCTGTATAAGCTGCCTCAACATAGCAGCTTCCGTTCAGAAAGCCAATTAGTTCCTTCAGGGTATGTATTCCATAAACTTCAATGTCATCCACAGCAGCCCCTTCAAATGCGTTCACAGACGGAACGATACATTTTGATATGCCCAGTTTTCTGGCCATCAGTACAACTGACAGTACACCATTCACTGATCGGACACTGCCATCCAGGCTCAATTCTCCGATCAACAATACATCATTCAACTTATCCTGTGCGATAAAACCATAGGCACATAAAACTGCGGCAGCAATAGCCAGATCACACATCGTCCCTGACTTGCGGACATCCGCAGGCGACAGATTCACAATGACTCTGCGCGGTTCTAATTTAAAACCGGCATTCCGGACAGCTGTCCTCACCCGCTCCTTGGCTTCCTTCACTTCTGCTGAAAGATACCCTACCATATCAAAATAAGGCAAACCACCGCTGACATCCGTCTCCACTGTAATCATCTCACTGCTCATTCCAATCAGCACCGCACTGGTTGTTTTACAAAACATCTCCGACCTTTCCTGCAGCAAATACACGAATCCCTTAAAATCCATTATATCCATCCTTGAAATTCCCCGCAAATATCATTCATCGACATCATCCACAATAGATTTTATAATCTGTCATCATATGGCAGGTGATTTATCTAATAAATTCTGCTATAATGTCATCAGACATTCGTTTTTCAGTTTTTACTGATGATCAAATGACAACTATGGAGGAATACACATGAAAGCAGTTATACAGCGCGTTTCCCGCGCCAGTGTTGATGTCAATGATGAAACCATCGGGAAGATCGGAAGAGGATTTCTTGTCCTGCTCGGTGTAGCCAATGAAGATACCGATGAGGATATGGATTATCTGGTGAAGAAGATTACTCAGATGAGGATATTTGAAGATGAAGCAGGCAAGATGAATCTTTCTCTGAAAGATGTCGGCGGTGAAATTCTGATCATTTCCCAGTTCACACTGTTTGCCAGCACGAAGAAAGGCAATCGCCCGAGCTTCACAGAAGCCGGCGCACCTGATTTTTCTAAAGAGATGTATCTGAAGTTTATTGCAGCCTGCCGTGACTGCGGTATCCATACAGAAGAAGGCGAGTTCGGTGCCCATATGATGGTTTCTCTGGTCAATGATGGACCTGTAACGATTACTATGGACAGTAAGCAAAAGCACTGATCACCATTCTCTATCTGTCGATTTCATTCATGTCAGCCGCAGAACAGAGCCTGTAAGCCGCCGATTAAGACATCCTATACATGTACAAAGGCATCCCTTAGCCGAGGATGCCTTCAATTTCTATTACTTTTTGATAAATTGCCTCTGCCAGCAATCGATGATTCTCAGGGTCCATATGTTCCTGATCGGCTGCACTTGGTTTTGCATATGCAGCCGCATTAAGAAATGGAATATTTTCTTTTTCCGCAATCTGACGATAAACTTTTGCCAGATGCTTTGAGACATCGACAGATTTCTCTGAGAATTCCGGATCGAATCCCGGTTTCCAGACATTCTCTCCCAGCCAGATGGGCGATATGAGCAGAATTCTACTGTCGGGGGCACCGCTACGGATTTGTCCGATGATTTTTTCAATACCTTTTCCAATCATTTCCGCTGACGCGCCATAGGCTGCCTTGCAGTCATTGGTTCCCAGCATAACAATGATCAGATCTGCGTGCTGATGTGTTTCAAGCAAAGCCGGAAGCATACGGGAACCATTCCGATTGTCCCGCAGCGGATCCTCGAAGATGGTTGTCCGTCCGCACAGTCCTTCCTCTTCAATATGATATTTGTCATAGCCCAGCTTTTCATTCAACAGGCTGGTCCATCGTACACCCCAGGGATATCTCTCCCCGTTTTCGGGAATATACCCATATGTATTAGAATCTCCAAAACACACAATCTGCTTCATATCTATCTCACCTCTTGCTTTTATCACTAAATTGTACATGTCTGCTTGAATATGCATTAATCATACTATCCAGATATGATATAGTCAAATAGATATTTTTTATAACCTGCTATCATTAAAAGCGGGCCCTGAATTTCAAGACCCGCTTTTAATGTGTGATTACATTGAACTGTATGAACTAGATTTCCATCTCCATTAACGTTTGTATAAAATGCTTCTACTTCATTTGCAATTAATGTTATATTTGCTTTATCTTGGAGTCTGCCCGAAACCCATTTGATATACAGCATACATTCAGGCTCTCAGATATGTCCGCATATTTTGAAGTGCTGATTTTTCTATTCTTGAAATCTGGGCCTGTGAAATGGCCAGTTCATCCGCTACTTCCATCTGGGTCTTTCCTTCATAAAAGCGCATTTTGATTATTCTGTTCTCACGATGATTTAGTCTTTTCATCGCATCGTTCAATGCCAGATTCTCAACCCAGCTGTTTTCACCATTTTTCCTGTCGCTGACCTGATCCATAATACACAACGCATCCCCACCATCAGTATAAACCGGTTCATATAAAGACATCGGGCTCTGAATGGCATCCAGGGCAAAGACAATGTCTTCCTTCGGAATACCTGTTTCCTCAGCTATTTCCATTACCGTCGGTTCACGATTATTTCTTGTGATTAAAGCCTCTCTGGCGTATATCGCCTTATAAGCCGTATCTCTTAAAGAGCGGCTGACCCGTATAGCACTGTTGTCCCGCAGAAAGCGACGAATTTCCCCAACGATCATAGGCACAGCATAAGTACTGAAACGTACACCCTGTGTTAAATCGAAGTTGTCGATTGCTTTTATAAGGCCGATACAGCCCACCTGAAAAAGATCATTGACGTTTTCATTGGTACCCGAGAAACGCTGTATAACACTGAGAACCAGCCTGAGATTACCATTGATAAAACGCTCTCTGGCCCGCAAATCATGGTTCTTGATTCTCTTCATCAGCATTTCCTTCTCGTCTTCTTTCAGGAGCGGCAGTTTTGCCGTATTGACACCGCAAATCTCCACTTTGTATCCAGCCATACAAATACCTCCGCATCATTAGATTGAGAATTCATCCCAAACATAATGATGCGCATGATGAGGTCATTTTATGCAATGCTGTATCAGGAAATATCTGCCGCCTTCTCAAAAGGAATGGTGCCACCGAAAATATCCAGTGCACTGCCAATTGTCACATCCAGACGATGATTGCCAAGTCTTTTTAATATTTCAACATCATCAAGAGATCCGACACCGCCGGCATAAGTAATCGGAATGCCATCCCAGGCGCCGAGGATTGATGCGAGTTCTTTCTCTATTCCGGAGGCTTTGCCCTCCACATCCACTGCATGAATCAGAAACTCACTGCAGTAAGGCGCCAGAAGATTCAGTGTCTCTTCATTCACAACATGTTCAGTAAACTTTTGCCAACGATCAGTGACAATATAATAAAGCCCATCTTTTTTGCGGCAGCTCAGATCCAGAACCAGATGTTCTCTGCCAACAGATTCATGGATTGCTTTTAAATGTTCAAAATCAATCTTTCCTTCCTTAAACACATAAGAAGTCACTATAACATGTGAAGCACCGGCGCGAATAAACTTCATCGCGTTATCACTGTGAATGCCGCCGCCGATCATCAAACCGCCCGGAAAAGCTTCAAGTGCCCCCATGGCCTGGGCAAGGTCTGCATCATAATACTCAGAGCCTTCGGGATTTAAAAGGATAATATGACCGCCAATCAGTCCTTTCTCTCTGTATAACCTGGCATACCAGGCTGCATCCTGTTCCGAAACAAAATTGTCAATGGCCTGATTCATCTCATCCTTTAAACTGCCGCCTACAATCTGTTTCACCATTCCATTATGTATATCAATACACGGTCTGAATTTCATTGTCCCGCCTCCATTTACACTTTTGGCCTTATTATATCCAAAATAAAATAATTCTTCAAGCCGCATCATATATTTTAGAGATAGCATTATCGGAGAATTGCTTTATGCGTATCTGTGAACTCCGTGAAAAAGAAGTTATTAACATCCGGAACTGTCAGCGTTTGGGCCGTGTTCTGGACATTGAATTTGATCTTCATACAGGTGCCATCTGTCAGCTGATTCTTCCGGGGCCCTCCCGCTTCTGCGGCTTCTTCGGTCGGGATGCCGAATATCTGATCGGTTGGAAATGCATCCGCCAAATTGGTGCAGATATCATTCTTGTGGACGTTGATCTCGAAAAATGTATGCAAAAACCGACGAATTAAATTGACCTTCGTTACACAATTGTTTATAATAAACGTTAACAGGGATGATTCCCTTATGTACAGGAGGAAGAAGATATGAAATGCCCATTTTGCAGCGCAGAGGATACACGTGTGATTGATTCCCGTCCTACCGACGACAACGCTTCCATTCGCCGCCGACGTCAGTGCCCGGTCTGCGGGAAACGTTTTACAACCTATGAGAAAATCGAGACACTGCCTCTGATCGTCATCAAGAAAGACAACAACCGGGAACCTTACGACCGTTCTAAAATCGAAGCCGGCATTGTTCGTTCCTGTCATAAGCGTCCGATTTCAACAGCCCAGATCACTGCAGTCATTGACGATATTGAGAATACGCTTTTCAACAGAGAAGAACGTGAGATTCCGACGATGGTCATCGGGGAACTTGTCATGGACCACCTCAAGAATCTGGATCCTGTAGCCTACGTTCGTTTTGCATCGGTTTACCGTGAATTCAAAGATATCGATACTTTTATGGATGAGATCAAGAAAATACTTGCGTCCAATTAACCAAAACGGATGCCACCCACTGTCTGATAACAGTGAATGGCATCCGTTTTCGTTATTTTTTCTTCTCTAAATGATATTTGATTTCATGACAGATCCCTGTACATTGCTCATACTCTTCTTTTGTCAGCATATCTTCACTGAAAGCTGCCTGATGGAGTTTTTCCATCAGCCACATTAATTCTTTCTCATCCGGATGTTCAAGCTGCGACTGCAGCCATTTCACGTAGTCCCAGTCATCCAACGGCCGCTCCGGCCGGATACCCGACCGTTCCAGTTCTTCTGTTAGATGCTGCCATCTGGATAATAATGCTTTATTTCTATTTATACGACTGTAGGTTCTAAAAGACTGCTTCCGATATCCGGAATAATAGACAAACCCTCCAAACACCGCTATCACAGCCATAACTGCCGCCGGCCATAAAGGAATCCCTTTATTTTCGCCTACACCCCTCTGAGAACCCTTCAATGAGTTTGTACTGTTTCCTGTTTCTTTATCCTTCTGTGAAGACTCAGCATCATCTCCTTTTGTTTCATGCCCCGTCTCTGAACTCTCTACTGATGTCCCTGATGCAGTTTCACTCCCTCCTGATTCTGTTTCATGCGAAGTGTCCGTATATTCAGAATTCTCTTCTGAAGCAGGATCTGTCTCTGTAGTTGACGGATGATTTTGAGCGATGGCCTCCTCTGCCGGTGTCATATCCACCGGGATCCATATCCCATGTACACGATCATAGATTTCTGTCCATGCATGTCCCCTGTAACCTGTTACATCGGCCGTATAACCTCCAAGGGATGTGTCTGCCTTAAAATCCTGCGGCCATACAACATATCCCGATGCGTATCTGGCAGGAATACCTGCCAGTCGAAGCATCATGACGCCTGCAGAAGCAAAATGAATACAGTAACCCTTTTTCTGCCTTCCAAAAAAATCCTCAATAACATTACTCCCATCCGACACAGGTTCCAGATTATTTTTCTCATAGGTGTAATTCTGCTGCAAAATATTTTGTATTTCTGTCACCCACTGGTACACCGTCATATCACCATTTTCTGACCGGAGCGCTTTGACAGCCTGCTCCAGTGAAGGCATGCCATCCGACACACTTAAATAATTGGCATATACATAACTGTCATAATCCTGGAATAAATCAGCCTCATCCTGATTAAGAACAGTACTTTCCGGGGTATCATCTGCCAGTATTTTTTCCAAATCAGGCAGCGGATAGCCATTGAATTCATTCCCGGATGAGGCTCTCAGATAACTGTCTCCTTCCATTGTCATGCCGCTTATGTTGATACCATAAGGTGCCCAGGTACACTGATCATCTGCAGATATATTGGAGACAATATAATTTTGTTCAGATGCATCATCTTCTATTGCGCCAAGACAGCGGAATAGCTGCTGGGCCCACAGTGCTTTCGCTTCATCATAGGTCCACTGCCCGGATGCCGGCCATTGCTGATAATCTTTGCGCAGTCCATCATCTGTGATCACAGCCCAGCACTCTGTATCTGTATTGTAAGAAGCACCTGAAAAATCCTTCATATAAACAGCTGACCGAGGCCTGACATCTGTCCAGACTTTCAATTCAACTTTGCCGGACTGCACAGGAGATTGATTACTTAAAAATCCCGGCTGATTACCCATCAATTTACCGAGAGTCCTCTGGGCTGCTGAAAACATTTGCTGCGGATAATCTTTGACAACAGCATACTGATTATGCATAAAATCTGCTGCATAATTTCGAGCAAGCCAGTCACTAAACCCAAATACCAAAGTCAGCATAACAACGGCCAGGACTCCCCCTCGGAGTGCTTTTCTATTCATCATAGAATTCAGCACATAAACATCAACAGAATCAAAGGCAATGAGACCACCCAAGGTAATGATCACCGCAAACATCCATATCATATCCGGAAAAGCATCCAGCATTAAAGACATAACCAATGCAAGCCCGGTCAATAAAATCGTGATTTTATTTGACCGCATTGCAGCTGTTGCATAGTTTATGATCAACATCAGAAATCCAAGAACCACTCCATAAAAAAGCATATTTTCAACTGTATTCACATTGTCGATAACCAGATGTACATCTATCTTGTAATAATGGGAAATCGCTTTTTCCAGCCCCTGAGCCCAGGCATTATATCCCGAAAGGACACTGCCCTGATTAAATTTCGCAATAACCGCCAATAGTATACAGCCTATGACAAAACCTTTATTTTCCTGATATGTTAAATTCAGAACTTCAATTAGAATACCAAATGCTACCGAAAGGACAGCCATCTTTACAGTGTCCGGTTTTAACCCTGCATTGCCACAGATCCATTCGATCCATCCGATCGACCAGACACACAGCAGCAAACCATGGAATATACCGGTCAGTATTCGTTCTCTTATCTCAGGTTCACTGTCATAAACCGGCCACTTCTGATCGATATCCAATTCAAATTCTTTTTTTGATTTTTTACCCATCCTTTTGTACCTTAAAACCTATTTAAATACGAATTAAACATTCTGACATTGATTTCTTAATATTCGCTGCATTAAAATAGCCTGCCGTTTCTTCGTTTGTCAGTATCTCACCGGACAATTTTAATGTGATATCCGCAGCATAAAGTCCATAAGGAAAAGCTTCTTTGTACATTTCCTTCAGATCCACGAATCCTTCATAACAGGACGCTGACATCAGATAGCTCATCAATGCATAAATATCATCTATTTTACTGATGCGCTGCTTTGAAAGCTTTTTTGCCTCTGCATCATACCACACAATAAAATGCCGGCAGTTTTGTTCCAACAGCGCATTGGAAATAGATAACGCGGCTTCGACCAAAGCTTCCGCATTGCTTTTTTCCCTCTGAGACGCCGCATAAAAATCCATAAAGATTCCTGCCGCAAGACAAATTGGCTCACCGGCCTCCCTGACATAAAGCTCACCGCTTCGTGCTGTCAATTTCCAATGGATTGTCTGAAGACGATCTCCGGGGCGATAAGGACGGATCTGATAAATCTGTGAATGGTCATTGCCCGCAGCCTCCGGCTCGTCCTCCTCAGTCTCGCCGGCAAAATGGCGAACACCTTCCGATACATCCACCATCGTTTCATAAATTTTAGGAAGAAAGGTTATCTCTTTTGTCAGAGTTATCTTTTTGTTCAGGCTGAAGAAGCCGAAAATGTCTTTTGTCCGGATTCTGTCAATCACAATTTTGACTTTTCCGCATTGATAACCGCAAATATCATAAATGACATGGCTGTTAATTCTTCCATCATGATCAATCCTCAGATAACTAACCTTTTGTTGATTGGTAAGAACGGAAATGCAGCGCATACGCAGATTGATTTGTCCCACGGGAAGCATGATCCCCCGTTTGATATCTATCTGCAATTGAATCGGATTATTTTTTTCTGCCACGGGAACCGGTATTTTCATGGTGATATTTATTTTTCTTCGGGCGACAACCAACAATACCAGTGAAATAACCGGCAAAAAAATAGCCGCAGCCATCAGCATACTGACAGCCGCATTCTCATAGATCACCGACTCATAGACCATTAAAACCACAAAAGCAAGATATATACCCCAACGTATCATCATTGCTTCTTTCTCCGCACAGTAGGCCGCTCTGTATCATTGATAATCTGGTCAAGGAGATCAGATGCCGTCACATGATTGATCCGTGCTCTGGCATTCAGCCGTATTCTATGGATAGCAACATCGTAAAATACATCGGCTACATCATCCGGATAGACAAACTTTCTTCCCTGGAGCCATGCACAGCTTTTGGCCATGGCTGCCAGGGCCACTGTACCTCTCGGACTGATTCCCAGCTCGATCATATCATGCTGACGTGTTTTATTAACCAGACGTACCATGTATTTATAAATTGCCTGATGAACATAGATTTGTTCAGCTTCACGTTTTGCATCCAAAAGGGCTGCCGCATTCATCACTGATGCAACTTCATTTAATGGATCTCCTTCGGATTTACCCTTCAAAATGGCAATCTCATCCTCGGGATTCGGATAGCCCATGGTCAGGCAGATCATAAAACGGTCAACCTGGGATTCCGGCAGCATCTGTGTGCCGGCACTTCCCACCGGATTCTGGGTTGCCAGAACAATAAAAGGTTCCGGCACAGGTTTTGTTACGCCATCCACAGTTACGCTTCCCTCCTCCATCACTTCAAGAAGCGCAGACTGGGTCTTCGGTGATGTACGATTAATCTCATCCGCCAGAAACAAATTGCACATAACAGCTCCGGGCTGATAGACAAACTTTCCGCTGCTTTTATCATACATGGAAAATCCTACGATATCTGCCGGAAGAATATCCGGTGTAAACTGGACACGATTTTGCTGCAGATCCATTGCCTTCGAAAATGCCAGTGCCATTGTTGTCTTTCCGACACCGGGAATATCATCCAACAAAATATGACCGCCGGCGATCATAGCCGCCATGACCTTAAATATGCAGGCATCTTTTCCGATCACGACTTTTTTTACTTCATCTATAACAGCATTTGCCTTTTGTAAATTCACAGACCCCATTTGAATTTCCTCCGTTTTTTGATTCCTTTTTTATCATTTTACATGATTTTCACAGACAGTACAATGTTTTCAACATTTTAGATGCATTTCGGATGCAGAATTTTCCCATCCCTTCAACCGTACATTCACGCCCCTTCCATTCTCACAATATCCTTTTTTAATCGTCCGATGATCTTCTTCTCCAGCCTGGAAATGTAAGATTGAGAAATACCAAGGAGATCTGCCACCTCTTTTTGAGTTTTTTCCTGTCCGTCCGAAGTTCGTATCCCAAAACGGAGCTGAATAATTGTCTTCTCCCGGGGTGACAGTCTTGACAGTGCTTTATACAGCAAATGATAATTCACTTCCTCCTCCATTTTACTGTAAATGACGTTTTCATCCGTGCCCAATATATCTGACAGCAGCAATTCATTGCCATCCCAGTCTACATTTAAAGGTTCATCAATCGATACTTCCATTTTCAATTTGCTGCTGCGCCTTAAATACATCAAAATTTCATTTTCAATACATCTGGATGCATAAGTCGCAAGCTTTATATTTTTTTCCGGATTATAGGAATTGATGGCCTTGATCAGACCGATGGTTCCTATGGAAATCAGATCCTCCATTCCGGCACCTGTATTATCAAACTTTCTGGCAATATAAACTACCAGACGAAGATTATGTTCGATCAGAATATTACGTCCCCGTTCTCTCTCCTTTTCCAACGCCAGCATCTCAATGGCCTTTTTTTCCTGTTCACCCTCCAGCGGAACCGGAAGGACATCCGTTCCGCTGATATAATGGATTTCTCCATTCGATTTATAAATCACACTTCTGAACCCACGCAGCATACGATACCCTGCATAATTGATTGTCCGCATCAACCCATTCCCTCCTGAATTTAATTTCCATATCTTATGCACTCAGATCATGTCCGGATGCAAAATGATTTCATAGCCATCCCTTTTACCAAAGGACTGTTCAGCCACAGCCAAAACCGGATGTGCATATACAAAAGAATATCGGTTCACAAACACAACCAATTCGTCCGCAACAAATCCTTTCATCAGCCCATTTTCCACGCCAATACTGCTGTAAGGAATCAGGCGAAATCGTCTTCCCCATTCCTGTTCCCCTTCAAGCAAACGCATAGCCAGTTCCTTCCCGATAATGCTGACCGGCTTTTTCCTGATGGGTTCATACAAACGATTCCCTGTATCATAAAGCCCTATTGTTTCTATTAATTTCATTCCTGTTTTGATTTGTACACGGTAAAGATTTTTCCGTTGATGACAGCAAAGATCCCTGTAGCATTGACGCAGTTTCTTTGCTAAGTGATGATTTATGAAATGCGTATAATGGAATTGCAGGAAGTAATCGTACCCGCATATTTTATCCCAGGTGGCAGTCTGGTAAAAAATAATGCTATCCTCCTGATTTTTGGTACGGGTCTATTATAGCCTATGTCCCATAAATATTTTGTCAAATCCAGAGAAGGTTCCTATAAATATTTCGACAAAAAAGAATGTGCCAAAGCACATTCTCGCGCCGGACGCGGTCGCTTGCGACAATCTACATCTTCGCGCAAGTGCGCATCGCAGGCGCATTAGTGCCTTTTTGTGTAATAGGGAATTCCTCAGAATTCCCTATTACACAAAAAGAGCACATCCAAAGGATGTGCCCCTATCATATTGCTGTCAAATTATCTCTTCTGTAAGAAGCTTGGAATCTGAATATTGCCTGTTGTGCCTGCCGGTTTCTTTGCAGCCTGATTCTGCTGAACAAATGCAGGTGGTACAGGACTTCCTGTCGGCGCCTTGTATGTATTGCTGCCAACACTTGTCTGGTAAAGCGGTTTCTTTGCATAACCAGACTTCTGAGGTGTCTCAACTTTCTTCTCTTCTTCAAGACCTGTTGCAATAACAGTGATTGTTGCTGAATCCGGTGTGGAATCATCATACATCGCACCAAAGATGATGTTGGCAGATTCACCGGCCAGTTCCTCAACATACATTGCTGCTTCATTGGCTTCGATCAGGCCGATATCACCGGAAATGTTGATGATGATATCTGTTGCACCTTCGATGGTTGTCTCAAGCAGCGGGCTTGTGATTGCCTGCTTAACCGCTTCAAGAGCCTTGTCATCGCCGTGGCCTTCACCGATACCGATATGAGCGATACCCTTGTCCTTCATGACAGTAGAGATATCTGCAAAGTCAAGGTTGATCAGACCCGGTACATTGATCAGGTCCGTGATACCCTGAACGCCCTGCTGTAATACTTCATCTGCCTTCTTCAGTGCTTCAGGCATAGATGTTCTTCTGTCAACAATCTCAAGAAGCTTGTCATTCGGAATGACGATCAGTGTATCAACATTCTGCTTCAGGTTCTCAATACCCTGAATCGCATTGTTCATACGCTGTCTTGCTTCAAATCTGAAAGGTTTTGTAACAACACCAACTGTCAGACATCCGAGATCCTTGGCAATACCTGCAACAACAGGTGCTGCACCAGTACCTGTACCGCCGCCCATACCGCAAGTAACGAATACCATATCCGCACCCTTAATGAGCTCTGTCAGTTCATCCATACTCTCTTCTGCTGCCTTGGCACCAACTTCAGGTTTCGCACCTGCACCAAGTCCCTTTGTCAGTTTCTCACCAATCTGTACTAACTGTGGTGCTTTACATAACTGTAAAGCCTGACGGTCTGTATTAACACCGATGAATTCAACACCGAGGATATTTTCATCTACCATTCGGTTGACAGCATTATTACCTGCGCCGCCAACTCCAATTACAAGAATTTTTGCTGCTGCTTCATTTTCATTTGGTTTTATCTCAAGCAAGGTTCTTCCTCCTTCATATTTCACCTTTTATCGTATCATACCATTATATAATATTATTTTTTTTTAAAAATATCAACCTTTATTTATGAATCTTTTGTAAAAATAATCGAATCTTTTGTGGAATCGTATTCTTCAAGATGTAAAGTCCCTGATAATCCATCCAGATTCGGAAGAAGATCCTTCAGTTCTGAAAGTTTTTCTTCCATATAAATATCTTTTCCCAAAAGAACGGTGACCTTTCCCATCACTAGATCGTAACCGCCATCTGAAGTGATGCCGATCGTATCAGCGGTAATCTCCTCTTCATTCAGTAAAGCGGCGATATTCAAAATGCTGTCCAGAACAGTATCATCATTAGCTGTCAGCACATCCCCGTTTTCAGCACTTTTGATCTGAATACCATCCATCATCGGGATATCCGGAATCTTATCATCCTGCGTCAAAATAATCCTGCCCTTTTCATTGACATAACTATACTGATCATTGTTCTTCACTGCTGCTACGAGCTGCTGCTCTCTCACGTGTACCACCACTTTCTGAGGATTCTCAATAGAGAGTCGGATGCCTGAAAGTAATGGTTCTGAGGAAATATCGATTTTACGGTTGATCAACCACAAAATCAATGTATTCCCATAACTCTTATCACATTGAATCAGTTCTTTCACCTTGTCATCCGTTACACGCTCATTGCCCGTGATCTGAATATCTTTGGTCTGAAAACCGAAAACACCCACCAACACAAGCACAATCAGAATGATGAGAAAAGCAAGCACCGGATGTCTCTTCTTTTTCTTTCGTTTTCCGGGTTGCTTCCTTTGACGCTTATACACAGTTTCTGTACCTTTATCTGCCAATCAGATTCTCCTCCTGTCTTCCTATATCAATTTTTACATCCGAACTCACTGTCTGCGATCAATGCACGCACCGAGACTGCGCAAATCGCTGCACACATCAACATAGCCTCTGTCGATATACTCGCTCTCCTGTACTATCGTCGTTCCCTCTGCCGCCAGACCGGCAGCAACAAGGGCTGCTCCTCCTCGCAGATCTCTGGCCGCAACAGCTTCTCCATGCAGTTTTGCCGAACCGCTGATCAATGCCTTCGACCCACTCACTGAAATATCTGCACCCATCCTGATCAGCTCAGGGACAATTTTGAAACGATTTTCGAAGATATTCTCTGTAATAGAACTCTCCCCATGAGCTGTGCAAAGACACGCCATCATCTGTGACTGCATATCTGTAGGAAATCCCGGATAAGGCTGTGTCTGAATATTCTTCACGCCAAGAAGTACAGATGGTGCTATTATTTTAATACTTTCTTCGCAAATAATCAAGCCACATCCTGATTCTGCCAGCACATCCGCCACCGATTGGACATGCCGGACCCGCACCCCCTTTAAAACCGCCTGGCCGCCTGCTGCTGCAACAGCTGTCATATAGGTTCCCGCAACGATCCGATCGGCCATGATTGTGTATTGGACATCGTGCAGCTGTTCTACACCTGTTATCACTATTCTGTTTGTTCCAATACCATTTATTCTGGCACCGGCAGCAATAAGAAATCTGCACAGATCTTCTATTTCCGGTTCCATGGCTGCATTGATAATCTCAGTACTTCCCTCTGCCAGAACCGCCGCAAGAATTACATTTTCCGTAACCCCTACACTCGGATAGGATAAAACAATTTTCGCACCTTTAATTCCTTTTGTCCTGCAATAAATCCCCTCTTCCCTCATTGAGACCTGAACGTTCATTTTCTGCAATGCTTCTATATGCCAATTGACAGGTCTTGCTCCGATGGTACAACCGCCCGGATACGGCATCAGCACTTCTGTTTTTCTTCCCATCAGCGGTCCGAGAAGAAGCACAGAAGATCGCATCTTTCCCGCATCCGGTGCAGATATTTCTATCGGATCAATTTCTTTTGTATCCAAAATCAGCCTGTCTCCATCGGTCTCAATACGAACACCCATCTGTTCAAGCAGCCGGCACATATGTCTGACATCCGATATCTGAGGGCACCGTCTAAGACAGACAATGCCTTTGTTTAAAAGAGATGCGGCCATAATCGGTAGTGCGGCATTTTTTGCCCCCTGTATATCAACCTCTCCATTCAGGCAGTAACCGCCCCGGATACATATCGATGACATTTCTTTCCTCCAGACCCGGTACCATTATAGTTTATGATATGCCGCCTTTTCCCTGCCGTGCCACATTCTGTACAATTCCAATCTCACACATGAGAAAAACAAGAGATGTTCCGCCATAGCTGATAAAGGGCAGAGGGACACCTGTGTTTGGGATACTGTTGGTTACAACGGCAATGTTGATCATCATCTGCAGACCGATATGCGCCATTACACCCGTTACAAATAAAGCCCCCTGCAGATCCGGTGCTGCCATTGCAATGACGGCACACCGCCAGATCAGCAGAATAAACAGTAAAATACTAATGATGGCACCGAACAATCCCCATTCTTCACAGATAATAGCAAATATCATATCATTGTGAGCTTCCGGAACATAAGCCAGTTTCTGAATACTTTTCCCGTAGCCGCAGCCAAAAAGCCCGCCGGAACCAATAGCAAAAAGTGCCTGCCGTGTCTGATAGCCTTTAGGATGAGTCTCCACATTCAGCCAGGCTTCAATCCGGTCCAGGCGGTAAGCTGCTAATTTCAGGAAAACGCCCATCATGGCGATCCCCATTCCCGTCAAAGCAAAAAAGGGAGCCCATTTGCGGCTGGCCGTAAAAATAATAATAAAAGACACTCCGAGAATAATGACTCCTGTACTGAGATTCGTTGCCATGACCATGGCCGCTGCCGGCATCACACATAAAAACATCAGGATGATCCCCTTCCACTTTTTCATCAGAGGCTCTGCTGCGCTGCACATTGCTGCCAAAAAGATGATCAATATAAATTTCGTAAATTCAGAGGGCTGGAACCCGACAGGGCCAATATTGATCCAGCGTTTCTGGCCATGACTTGCAGTTCCAATGAGGAAAACCGCCGCCAGCATCAACAGGGCAATACCATACAGAGGCCAGGCATATTTGAGAATCCGATGATAATCCGGTCTGCTGATCATGTACATCATGACCGTCCCGATGATAACGGTAAAAATCTGACGTTTGACATAATAAAATGCATTTCCATACTGAAGTCCGGCGGTATAAGAACTGGCACTATAGATCATGACAAGGCCGAATACGATCATCCCAAATACAAGAAGCAGCATTAACGGATCACCGGCATTCACTTTTTTATTCATTGCCATCTCCTGTTTCATTGATTATTTCCGGCTGTTCACCCAGATAATAAGGAAGTACATTTTCAAATATTTCCCTCATCACCGGTGCTGCCACTGTTCCGCCGTAATAGGCCCCCACAGGTTCATCAATCATCACAATTCCTACGATCTTCGGATCATCTGCCGGAGCAAACCCGATAAATGAAGCAATATATTTGCCTGAACCTCTTGGCAGTTTCTGACTGGTTGCTGTTTTGCCGCCGATGCGATAGCCTTCTATATAGCATTTCTTTCCGGTTCCCTCAGCGACAACCTTTTCCAGAAGCATTTTCATTTTATCCGATACATCCCGGCCGATCACACTTTGATGATATTCATATTTCAATTTTTTTATCTGTCCGGTCTCACTGACAAGCTTTACACCAAGATGCGGTGTTACAAGATTCCCGCCGTTAATAACAGTGCTGACAGCACGAAGCATCTGAATCGGTGTGATCTGGAAAGACTGCCCAAATGAGATGGTTGCCAATTCCACCTCACCCACATCCTCGATCTGATGCATAATCGACCCGGCCTCTCCCGGCAGATCAATGCCGCTTTTTTCCATAAGACCCAGCTTATGAAAATACTGATACATGATTTCGACACCTGTCCTCAGACCTGTTTCAATAAATACCGGATTACAGGAATTCATCAGTCCTTCCACAAAGGATTCCGATCCGTGTCCGGCTATTTTGTGGCATCGGATTCTCCGGTCTTCTACGATTTTGTAACCCGGACAATAAAACCGGTCATTTAAAGAGACACTGCCTGATTCCAGGGCTGCCGTCGATGTAATGATCTTGAATGTTGACCCCGGTTCATATGTGTCATTCAGGCATCCATTTCGCCACATTCTGTTTAAGGCATCCTGATGATTCTCTGTCGGTCCATCACCAGGAAGTGTATAGGGTGAATTCAAATCAAACTCCGGCTCATTGGTCATTGCCAGAATTTCGCCATTACGCGGATCCATTAATAGAACAGATACACTTTTCGCTTCTTTTTGTTCTATTATTTTTTGCGCTGTCTGCTGTACATAGCATTGTATCGTATAATCCAGACTTGTATACAAATCATTCCCGGGAACTGGTTCAACTCTGTCTTCTGCCGCGTGGCCCACCTCCACGCCCCTTGCATCTGTAACTGTCAGAATGGCACCTTCAATTCCTTTAAGCCACTGGTCATACTTAACTTCCAGCCCGATAATTCCCTGATTATCTCCGCCTGTAAAGCCCAATACCTTGGATGCCAGCGTTCCATACGGATAATTCCGCGTATAGTCTTCGTCCACCATCACACCTTTTAACTGATAGCTTCGGATTTTATCTCCCAATTCTTTTGAAACATTTGCCTTAATTCTTTCAATTGAAGATACTTTTTCCACACGCTTTCTGACTGGAGTTTCATCCAGGGACAAAACATCCGACAAAACCGAAATCACCCTTTCGGGATCCGTGATCTGATTGTGGATCACCGATATCGTACAGACCGACTGATTATCTGCAAGGACAATGCCATTTCTGTCATAAATGACTCCTCTCGCAGCCTTAATACTCCGCTCCCTTTCATGCAAAGCACTGGCCTGCTCCTGATAGTACTCCGACCGGAATATCATCAGATATACCAGTCTTCCCGTCAGAAGCAGGCCAATCCCCACAATAAAAGCGGCCATGATGAGCATCTTTCGTCTGTGATAGATTTTAATCTGCATTCATTTGTCCGCTTTCATTTTTTATTATATTATGTTGTTTCAGTCATTTTAGAACTTCCGGCTATTCGCCGTCGTCAACTGCCTGTCCGTCATCACTGCCGTCATCGCCATTGTCTGCTTCATCCATGTTATCGCCTTCATCAGCACCCTCATTCGCATCAACTTCATCCTCATTATCTGCACTGTAGCCATCATAATTTTCATCTGTCTCTGTCTCAGGCACTTCTTCTGTCGGGAATATCTGCAGATATGGCAGAGCCTCTGAGAAAATCTTTCCTGCTATCGTTGATGCAAAGGAACTCTGCCCCTGATCTTCTGCGTTGGCCTCATCAACAACCACATAAACCACCAGCTGCGGATCATCAATCGGAGCCGCTCCAATAAAAGATACCAGACGTGCTTTTGTTCCTCGCGGTACCTTCTCAGCTGTACCTGTCTTACCGCCGATGCGATATCCGGCAACCTGTGCCGGCTGACCACTGCCGCTTTCAACCGTCTGATAAAGAGCATTCTTCATCCATTCGGATGTAGTATTGGAAACAGTTGTTCTCATCAGTGTCTTGTCGATCATCTGAATGGTATTGCCGCTGTCCGATGCAATCTCGGAAACAACATGCGGTTTATAATAATAACCGCCATTGACAATGGAACTGAATGCAGATGCCACCTGAACCATTGTTGTATTATAGCCCTGTCCGAAAGAACTCGTCCACAACTCCACAGGCCCCATCGTATCTGCTGTATAAATTGTTGCCGCACAGCTCGCTTCACCGGGAAGATCAATGCCTGTCAGCTGACCGAAACCAAATAATTTCTGCATCTGGATAAAGCTTGCAGCACCAATCCTGTCACTGAGCTGCATCATAACATCATTACAGGAATGAACAATACTTCCCGTCAATGTCAGATTTTCATGAACAGAGTTACAGGATACAAAGGTTCCGTCTGTATAGGTCTGACCGCCGTCACAGACAAAATTCTCATCAGGATCCACCAGAGCCTGATCCAATGCATAGGACACTGTCATTGTCTTGACGGTCGAACCCGGCTCATAAGTATCATTCACGCAGAAATTACGCCAGACCTGGTAGAGTGCATCGGACATATCCTGATCATTCATATTCGCAATCTGATCCTCCGTATAGCCGGCTATTGTCAGATCTCTCGGTTTATTCAGATCGAAAACCGGCGCGCTTGCCATACCAAGCACCTCGCCGTTGTTCGGATTCATCACCAGTGCCGCCACATTCTTGGCACCTGTCTCCTGCATAAATTCACTGATGTACTTTTCAGCAATTCGTTGGATATTGATATCAACGGTGGATACAATAGTCTTGCCGTTATGAGGTTCTTCTGTTACCTTCTGAAGATCCACATCATCATTGAGATAACCATATTTTCTTCCGTCTGTGCCTGAAAGCATCTTATCATAATAGCTTTCTATTCCCCACAGACCTATGTCATCCCCGGATGTAAAACCGATCAGATCACACGCAAGTGTGGAAAAAGGATACATTCTCTGATAACTTTCTTCGAACCAGATACCGGATGAAACCGCACTGATGATTTTCTGATCGTTCTCGTCCTCCGAAGATAGAAAATCATCATATGGCTTTTTCTCATCATAGGTCATCTTTCTCCTCAGAACAACATAACGGCTGTTTGGCTGTTCCTCCAAAGTTTTCTTCACCGTAGCCTGATCAATTGAAAAGTATTCCTCCAGTACCTCAGCAACATACTCAGAGGCTTTCTCATCAGTACTTTGTGTAATAACATACGGATCAAGGACGAGATTGTAGATCTTCTCACTTGTTGCAAGAACAGTACCATTCCTGTCTGTAATATCGCCTCGCTTGTAAGGAATCGTCTGCCCGTCATAATTGAGCAGTGTCAGTACATTCTTCTCGTAAGTATCGCCATCTGCGATATTAATCTGCACAAGTCTTATAATCAGACACACAAAGCAAACAAGAACAAATAGAAACACAATCAATAATCTTCTTCTATTTGTCTTGGAAAATTTCCGTATTTTTTTCTTCGCCATCTAACACTCACCTAAATTTAAAGTCATCTATCTTACTGTTTGTCCGGTATAGATTCATACTGCCGTACATAATCATCGTTACTACTGTTATAATAAATAATCTGGCTCTCATCTGCATACACCATGCCCAGTTCTCCCGTAGCAATCTGATAAATCTGATCCAGATCAATGCTTGTATTCAGACTTCCCTTTAATGAAGTATTCTGTTCCTGTAAAGTCTGAAGCTGTGTCTGCAGTGCAGTTACGTTCTGTTTGGCATCACTCAATGCCGAATTGGAGTGTAGATACATAAAACAGGTGCCCAGAGTAATTCCTACAGACACAACAAGAAAAAGGGTATACTTTAAATCAAAAGCAGATACTCTTTTCTTGTGTCTGACAGGAGCCTGTTTCGGCTGTTCTTGTATATTCTTCTTTGTTCTTTTAGGAATTTGAGGCTGTTCATTCAGCCTTCGTGCTGTATTTCCATCTATATAATAGCGTTCGGTCTCTCTTCGATGCATTGCAGATTGATTGCTGCGCTTCTCTGCCATCCAACGCCACCCTTTCTTTATTAATAAGGCAGCCTGCATCAGCTGCCTGTTATCTATTCTTTGATACGTTCAAATACCCTGAGCTTCGCACTCTTGGAACGGCTGTTCACCGTTAATTCTTCCTCACTCGGAAGAATTGGTTTCCTTGAAATCACTTTGCCCTTTGATTTCTTCCCGCATACACATACAGGGAAAGAAGGCGGGCATGTACATGGCTTCTCACTGGTATTGAATATATTCTTAACAATTCTATCCTCAAGTGAATGAAATGTGATTACACATATTCTTCCATGATCATTCAGCAGATCAATCATCTGACCTAAAGTATTCTTCAAAACATCCAGTTCATGATTCAGCTCAATTCGAATCGCCTGATACGTCTTCTTTGAAGGATGTCCGCCCTTTGCCCTGACCTTCGCCGGAATCGCCGCTCTGATAATATCATTCAGCTCACCGGTTGTCTCAATAGGCTTCTTCTCTCTGGCGGCCACAATATGCTTGGCAATATTGCGTGCAAATTTATCTTCACCATAATCTCTGATCATGTGGAACAATTCTGTCTCCGTGTAATCATTGACTATATCTCTGGCTGTCTTCGTCTGTCTCTGATCCATACGCATATCAAGAACAGTATCTTCTCTGTAAGTAAATCCTCTCTCAACAGTATCAAGCTGATAAGAAGATACACCCAGATCCAACACGATTCCATCTACACCATGGATACCCAGATCTTCAAGTACCTGCGGCATGGCACTGTAATTACTTCTGACAACTGTCACTTTGTCACCGAAAGGTGCCAGCCGTTCACCGGCTGCCTGAATCGCTGCGGCATCCTGATCAATGCCGATCAGCCTTCCGCCATCGCCTAACCTTTGCAGAACAGCGTTGGCATGTCCGCCCCCGCCTAAAGTACCATCCACATAAATACCATTCTCTTTTATATCTAATTGTTCAATCGTTTCATTCAGTAAAACAGAATAATGCTGAAACGTCATAATATCCTCCTATATCTTCACACCGAGACTTGCCATATGGGCTGCAACTGCTTCCATATCTTCGTCATCCAGGTCACTCTCCACATCCCATTTCTCTGCGCTCCAGAGTTCAATACGGGTATCCATGCCCGTCAGTACAACATCCTTCTGGAGATCTGCGTATTTGCGAAGTGAAGCCGGTACAAGAATACGTCCCTGCTTATCAAATTCACATTCTGTTGCTCCTGACATAAAGAAACGCTTGAACTGTCTGCTGCCTTTATCAATGGTAGATAACTCTCTTAAATTTGCAGTAAATTCCCGCCATTCTTCCATCGGGTGAATCCACAGACAGCCGTCAAGGCCTTTGGACAAAATAAAAGTCTCCCCCAGATCTTCTCTATACTTCTGGGGAATGATCACTCTGCCCTTTGTATCTATTGTATGATAGTACTCACCAATAAAGCCATCCATTCCATGTCCACCTTTGTTTTACAGGAATCCTCGTGTCTGCCACAACATCAAGGTGTTTAATCCCACTTTAAACCACTATTTACCACAAATCACCACTTATGTTATTTATTTTAGACTATTCACATCAATATATCAATAGGTAAAATAGAAATTTACTTTTAAATTTTTGTGAACTTTTGGCATTGCAAAAAATTATATAAAAGAATGTGCTTTGGCACATTCTCGCGCCGAGCGCGGTCGCTTGCGACAATCTACATCTTCGCGCGAGTGCGCATAAAAAAAGCACTGCAGGATCATGGGATCACTCCCCACCTGACAGTACTTTTTGATTGTGTTGTATTCAATTAGCTCTTGTGTATGCTCTTCTTTAACCGGCTTCGTTTGTAAATCATCACGATCAGGGCGAATACAGCCAGGCAGGCTGAAAACACCTGTGATACCGGCAGCCCGATATATGGCAAAAGCAGCTGATCGGTCCTGAAACTCTCAATGATAAATCGTCCAATACCGTAGCCAAACAGATACATCATAAAAAGCTCTCCGTCAAACTTCTTATGCTTTCTGTAAAGAAGAATAATAATCAGGACCCCCAGATTCCAAAGGGACTCATACAAAAACGTCGGCTGTACCTGAATATACTGTGTCCCGTCAATGGTCACTGCCTTGTTCATCAGATCCTGTGTTGTATAGGCTGCCTCATCTACGCGAATCTGCATCGCCAGCAATCCGTCTGAATAACCGCCAAAGGCCTCTCTGTTAAAAAAGTTGCCCCACCGTCCGATAATCTGACCGATCAAAAGTGCCGGCGCAACGGTATCTGCCATCAAAAGCAGACTAGCCTTCCTTATCCTCGAAAAAATAACCATACAGATGAATCCGCCAATAATGCCTCCATAAATAGCGAGACCACCCTGTCTCAGATTCAGGATTTCCAACGGATGCTGACTGTAATAGGACCATTCAAAGGCCACATAATAAACCCTGCAGCCCACGATAGCTGAAACAATCGCACATAATGCGAAATCATAATACATTTCCGGGTTCTGCCCCGTCCGTTTTGCTTCATGCACCGCCATAGCTATACCGCACAGCATACCGATGCCGATGATAATACCGTAATAAGCAATATTAAAACCAAATATAGAAATACTTTTATCCAGATGTTCGATAACGATCCCCAAATGCGGGAACCGGATACTTGCTCCTGTCATCTTATGCCCTCCTTTTATCGTTCATTTCATTGTAAACTGCTTTATTATAAAAATCAAGTCATAAAATATCTGTTCTTTTTATGTGAACTGTGCTAAAATAATACGGAAAACTGCATTGAAAGTGAGGAAATAGATATGAAATTAGGTATTGTGGGTCTGCCGAATGTCGGTAAGAGTACTTTATTCAACTCTCTGACAAAGGCCGGAGCATTATCTGCAAACTATCCGTTTGCAACCATCGACCCAAACGTAGGTATTGTTGCTGTTCCCGATGAACGAATTGTGAAACTGGGTGAACTGTATCACACAAAGAAGGTAACACCAGCCACCATCGAATTTGTTGATATTGCAGGTCTTGTAAAGGGTGCCAGCAAGGGTGAAGGCCTGGGCAACCAGTTCCTTGCCAATATCCGTGAAGTAGATGCCATCGTACATGTTGTCCGTTGTTTTGAAGATGACAATATCATTCATGTAGACGGATCTGTCGATCCTGCCAGAGATATCGAAACCATCAATCTGGAGCTGATTTTCTCTGATATCGAAATTCTGGACAGAAGAATTTCCAAAATCTCCAAACAGGCCAAGATGGACAAGGCATATGCTAAGGAATTGGAACTGGCACAGGCTGTTAAGGCACATCTTGAAGATGGCAAGATGGCTAGAACATTTGAAATTCCGGATGATGAAGATGACCAGATCTGGTTTAAGAATTATAATCTTCTGACTGCTAAGCCAACCATCTACGCTGCCAATGTTGCAGAAGATGATCTTGCAGATGACGGTGCATCCAACCCTCATGTTGCCAAAGTCAGAGAGATGGCCAAAGAAGAAGGCGCAGAAGTATTTGTTATCTGCGCACAGATCGAGCAGGAACTTGCTGATCTCGACGATGATGAGAAGAAAGAATACCTGGAGGATCTGGGTGTTTCCTCCAGTGGTCTTGACAAACTGGTTGCAGCAAGCTATAGTCTTCTCGGCCTGATCAGTTTCCTTACAGCCGGCGAAGATGAATGTCGTGCATGGACCATCAAGAAAGGTACCAAAGCACCTCAGGCAGCCGGCAAGATCCATACAGACTTTGAACGTGGTTTCATCAAAGCAGAAGTTGTCAACTATCAGGATCTTCTTGACAACGGAAGTCTTGCTGCCGCCAAGGAGAAAGGTATCGTTGGTATGGAAGGCAAAGAATACATTGTCAAAGACGGCGACGTGATTCTGTTCCGCTTTAACGTTTAAATCATAAATAAGACTGCCGCATGATGGAATAATGCAGTGCAGCTTCTCAAACAATATATGGATTCAAAAAGAGTTATTCAATACAGGCACACTCTCGTTGCCAACGTCTGGCAGTGGTACATAAGGCAGTACAATACACTGCCAAAGTACCGGCCGACGTTGAAGCACCTGTGTTCGAATAACTCTTTTTGAATCCATTCAGATATAGTTCTGCCGCACATGCTTTATCAAAGTAAATGCGGCAGTCTCTCTTTTGTTTATCGCGTCAAATTTTTATTACACAAAACTTAAAGCTCCACTCAATATCTGTTAAAAACCTCCTTCTGCTTATTCCACGATATCAAGCAGTTCTTCAAAGGTGTGTATTTCCGCATCGAAGGCTTTGACCTGGCCGAAGCCATAAGCGGCATAGATGAACGGGATGCCCGCCTGAGTGGCTGCGTCTGCATCTCCCTGGGTGTCACCTACATATACCGGGGCTTTCAGGCCGTTGCGCTCCATGACAAGTCGGATGTTCTCACCCTTGGATTTGCCGGTGACGCCGATGCATTCACAGTCTTTGAAGTATTTCTCTGTATGATTGCCGGAATAAAAGCTCTGAATATAGCCGTCCTGACAATTACTCACGATGAATAAGGGATATTTCTCCGAAAGATTCCGAAGGGTTTCTTCCAATTTCGGATAAAGCAGGCCGCCATGTTCTGCCAGATACAGATTCTCCTTTTCACCGCATTCGGCCATCAGCTGTTGTCTGAGTGATTCCGGCTGATCCGGAAACATATTGCGGGCAATCTGCTCAAGCGGAAGTCCAAAGTTGGATGCCAGTTCTTCTGCTGTCACTTTCTTGTGAATCTCCGGATAATTCTCCAGTACAAGTGCCCATGTGGCAACGATTCCTTCTGATGAGTCCCAAAGGGTTCCATCCAGATCAAAAATTAAACTATCTATCTTCATGTTCTCCTCCATTCTGCATTTTTCTGCGGCATTCACCGCAGTAACCATAAAAAACTGTTTTACTCTCATCCACGGCAAAGTCTTCTCTTGACATCATCTCTTCTGCCAGCTGCCGCATTCCATCACTCTCAAAATGAATCAGCTTTCCGCATTCGCTGCACATTAGGTGATAATGATGTCTGCATTCGGGATGTCCGCCACTGAATTGATAGCATGCCGGAGATTTTTCACTTAATGTGTATTTGCGGATCTTGCCCTCTGTCTCCAAAGACTTCAGGACTCTGTATACGGTTGTCTTGCCAACCCGTTCCTCACCCTCATTCAGATCATGAATAATGTCTTCCGCCCGCACATGGGTATCCTGCCTGTCTTTGAGATATTCAAGAATCATTGATTTCTGCCTTGTATTTCTATTCTGTTTATCATCAGACATTCTCTGCATCCTCCAGATATTTATTCTTATCGCATATCATTGATCTCTTCCTATTATAATAGCTTTTCGTTTATCTGTACAGTAGAAAAGAATGGGCCAAAGCACATTCTCGCGCCGAGTGCGGTCGCTTGCGGCAATCTACATCTACAAAAATGCCTGAGAGAAGATGTATCCATCCTTTTCTCTCAGGCATTTGTTGTCTTATATTCAATTTCTGTTGATTTGGTTTTAACCGTGCATTATACAAGTTCAACCTTCGGTGGTTTATCTCCTTCCGGATCCTCCTCAAGAATAGAGAAAGCAATGTTTGTCGCATGGTCCGCAACTCTTTCAAGGTTGGATGCCAGATCCGAGAACATCATACCCACCTGTGCAGTGCACTCTCCCGCTGTCAGACATTTCACATGAAGATTCTGAAGTTCACGTTCCTTCTCATCAATGGCATTCTCCAGATCAAGAATATCCTGAAGATGGCTGTCATCTTCAAGATTGAACATATCCATCGAAAGATGAAGAATCTTCACCGTCATCTCCTGCATCTTGCGGATTTCATCGCCTGCCATACCGTTGATATCCTCTTTCATATCGATCAGCTTCTCAACATCCTCTGCAATATTCTCCGCATGGTCACCTACACGCTCAATATCACTGACAACATGGAACAAAGCACCCAGCTTCTTGCGGTCACCCACCGGAAGACTGATCTGATTGGCCTTAACAAGATAATCTGTAATCTCTTTGTTCATATAGTCAATACGTTTCTCAACTTCAAAGACTTCCTTGGCTGCTTTGTCATCCTTTGTCAAAAGGGCATCCAGTGCATTCTCTAAATTACTGATAGCAATTTCACCCATATGATTGATCTCACTGCAGACCTGAGGAATGGCTGTTGCAGATGAAAGTCGGTCGCCGTCTCCGATGTACTTCATTTCATATTCGTCCTGTGCATCATTATCGTCGCCCGGAACGATGAGGTAAGTCAGCTTAACGATCCAACTCATAAACGGCATCAGGATAATAACCTGGAATACTTTAAAGATTGTATGTGTATTGGCTACACATCGTCCAAGATTACCGCCGGAAATATGCATGATCAAAGCTTCAATCCAGTCTGAGCCGATCAGCAGGATAATCGCCATAATAATGGATCCGATAATGTTGAACAGCAAATGAATCAATGCTGCACGCTTTGCATTTTTCTTACCGCTGAGGCTGGCAAGCATCGCTGACATACAGGCACCGATGTTACATCCAAGAATAATGAAGAAACAAATCTTCAGTGGAAGCAGCCCCTGCTGTGCAAGTAAAAGGACAATACTGACGGTCACAGACGAACTCTGTACAATAGCCGTAATAATAAGTCCCAGAAGCAATGCAAAGAAGCGATTGTCCAAAGACATGAAAAGATTCTGAATAGCCGGCAGCTCCTTTAATGCTCCCATGGAAGATGACATGGTGCTGATACCCAGGAAAAGAATACCAAAACCGATGACAACCTCTCCGGCCTTCTTCACTGTCGGGTTCTTGAAGATCATCAGCATCAGAACACCGACCATAATAAATACCGGTGCGTACTGGGACAGGTTAAAGGATACAAGCTGTGATGTAACAGTTGTACCGATATTGGCACCATAAATGACACCAATAGCCTGATACAGTGTCATCAAGCCTGCATTAACAAAGCTGACAACCATGACTGTTGCGGCACTGGAGGACTGAATAATCGCTGTAAACACAATACCTACGATGATTCCCACATACCTGTTCTTTGTAAACAATTCGAGAATCCCACGGAGCTTGGCACCAGCCGCCTTCTCCAAACTGTCACTCATCAACGCCATACCATAGAGGAAAAGACCCAGACCTCCTATAAGGCCCAAAACCATACCTGAAATATTCATCTTTTTTTCTCCTTGATTTTACTTATGTAAAACTTATGTAAAAACATACCAATATCCACTTTAATATATATTGTGCCGCTTGACAAGTCTTTTTTTTAGAAATTTGCTTTATGTTACCTTAATTTAACTTTATTATGTCAACTTTCAGAGTAAAAAAATAATTGAAGCCTGTATATTTTTCCCTTAATATTCCCATTCCCGATTATTCAGATTATGTCAACCTCTCTATTTTGAATTTTTTAAAGGGTATTTTTCATCAAAACCACAAAATGCAAAAAAAGAACCGGATCTCTTTTGAAATCCGATTCTTCTTGATCTGTATAGACACTTATACACTAAAAATTTCTTAATAATATAAATGCATCTGAGAGTCTGTTTAGATTACTGGACTTCTGAAAGGACTTTGTCCAGTTTCTCATACATTTCATCCACATTCTCTTTTGTGATCACAAGCGGCGGTACAAAACGGATGATATTGGTACCTGCGGAGATGATCAGAAGACCGCTGGCAATGGATTTTGCAACAATATCCCCAACAGGGATTGTAAATTCAAGACCTCTCATCAATCCAAGACCTCTTGTTTCTTTGATGAAGTCATAACGCTCAACTAATGATGCCAGTTTTTCTCCCAGGTAATCTCCTACTTCGTTGACATTGTCAAGGATGTGACGGCTTTCAAACATATCAAATACCGCATTCGCTGCTGCTGTAGCTAAAGGATTGCCACCATATGTAGAGCCATGATCACCGGCTACTAATGCCTTCTCAACCTTTTCTCCGGCAACAAAGGCGCCAATTGGCACACCGCATCCCAGTGCTTTGGCAACGGTCAGGATATCCGGTTTTACATCGTAGTAATCATAAGCGAACATCTTGCCTGTACGGCCCATACCGCACTGAATCTCATCAAGAATCAACAGAATGTCCTTTTCATCACAGAGCTTGCGCACACCCTGGATAAACTCACGTGTAGCCGGATAGATACCGCCTTCCCCCTGTACAGTCTCCATAATAATAGCACATGTCTTATCCGTGATCTTGGAAACAACATCATCTAAATTGTTATACTCAGCAAACACCACCTTGTCAATCAGTGGTTTGAAGGCTTCCTGATAATGCGGATTGCCTGTGACAGAAAGGGCACCGATACTTCTGCCGTGGAACGAATGGTTCATGGCAATAATCTCATGATCTGTGGAACCGTTATCTCTTGTCCATGCATACTTACGGGCAAGCTTGATGGCACCTTCAATGGCTTCTGTACCACTGTTGGTAAAGAACACCTTTTTAAGGCCGCAGGCATTCACCAGCTTGTGTGCTGCTTCTGCCATAGGCTGTGTATAGTACAAATTGGACACATGGATCATTTTGTCGATCTGAGCCTTCAGGGCATCATTGTATTCTTTGACATTGTAACCAAACGCACATACAGCGATCCCGGCTGCGAAGTCAAGATACTTCTTGCCTTCCACATCGTAAAGATAAACGCCGTCACCGTGATCGAGCACAACAGGGAAACGATTATATGTATGAATGATCGCCTCTTCTGCATAATCCATAATTTCTTTATTATTCATGATAATACCTGCTTTCTTCACTGCCTAAAATTGCAGTACCAATACCTTTGTTCGTAAAGATCTCCAGAAGGAGGCAATGCGGTATACGTCCATCCAGAATATGTACGCGGGAAACACCATTTTCAATTGCCTCAATACAGTTGTTGAGCTTTGGCAGCATACCGCCTCCGATAAACCCTTCTTCAATCAATGCATGGGCTTCTTCGCATGTCAGCTCTGAAATCAGTGTATCCGGATCCTCCGGATCTTTGTAAACGCCTTCAATATCGGTGAGGAAAGCCAGTTTTTCTGCATTCACAGCCTTTGCAATCTCACATGCAGCATCATCCGCATTGATATTGTAAGTATTGTAATCTTCATCCATACCGATCGGGCATACGATTGGAAGGAAATCCTTCTCCAGTAAATCGTAGAGAATCTTCGGTGTAACTTCTGTAATCTCACCTACAAAACCGATATCCTCTCCATTGGAGTATTTCTTCTTTACCTTCAGAAGGCCGCCGTCCTTGCCGCTGATACCAACCGCTTTGACACCCAGCTCCTGAACCATCTGGACAAGGCTCTTATTCACCTTATTCAGAACCATTTCTGCAATTTCCATAGTTGGCGCATCTGTCACACGAAGGCCATTGACAAAACGTGCTTCCATGCCTACTTTGTTCACCCAACGGCTGATTTCTTTGCCGCCGCCGTGAACGATGATCGGTTTGAATCCGACAAGTTTTAATAAAACAGCATCGGCGATGACATTCTTCTTCAATTCGTCATTCATCATCGCACTGCCGCCGTATTTGATCACGATAATCTTGCGGTTGAATCGCTGAATATAAGGCAGGGCCTCAATCAGTACTTCAGCCTTTGAAAGATACTGGTTCATATCTTTTTCCATTTCTATTTCTCCTTCTTATAACTGCCGCTTATGAACGGTAATCTGCATTAATTTTGATATAATCATAAGTCAGATCGCAGCCCCAGGCTGTGGCTTCCTTATTACCCATTTTGATATCGGCAATGGCTGTTACCTCAGGTTCGGAAAGAATCTTTGTTGCTTCTTCTTCGCTGTAATCTGCAGCCACGCCGTCCTTCATGATCTGAATCCTGCCGGCTGCACTTTCAAAGAACAAATCCACTTTTTCAGGATCAAACTGTGCGCCTGAATAACCCATGGCACAAAGAATACGGCCCCAGTTGGCATCATGCCCGCAGATAGCTGTCTTAACAAGACTGGATGTCACAACAGACTTGCTCAATGTTACTGCCTGTTCCTTTGTTTCGGCACCGATGATCTTCACTTCAAAGAGTGCAGATGCACCCTCGCCGTCTCCTGCAATCTTTCTGCAGAGACATGCATTCACTGCATGAAGTGCTTCACAGAAAGCTTTGTAATCTTCATTCTTTGTATCGATCACAGGATTGCCTGCCTGACCATTCGCCAGAAGCAGCACCGTATCATTGGTGGATGTATCCCCGTCAACAGAGACCATATTGTAAGTATCCTTGATATCTTCACTGAGTGCTTCCTGAAGCAGTGCTTTGGAAATGTTGGCATCTGTTGTGATAAAACCAAGCATGGTACACATATTCGGATGAATCATTCCTGAGCCTTTGCACATGCCGCCCATGGTCACTTTCTTACCGCCGATCTCAAATGTCACAGCGACTTCCTTCGGAACAGTATCTGTGGTCATAATGGCTTTTGCTGCCAGATGACCGGCTTCGATACTTCCGTCAAGGGCAGGGGCCAGCATATCAATACCTGCTTCAATTCTGTCCATTTTCAGCTGCATACCGATAACTCCTGTGGATGCCACCAATACAGCATCTTTCTGAACACCAAGTACTTCCGCAGCCTTCGCTGCTGTAGCTTCGCAGTAAGCCATTCCCTGCACACCTGTACAGGCATTGGCAATACCGCTGTTGCAAATGACTGCCTGTGCATGTTCGGATTCATATACAACCTGCCTGTCCCATTTTACCGGTGCAGCCTTTACAATGTTGGTTGTAAAAGTGCCTGCAGCCACACATGGTACATCGCTGTAGATCATGGCCATATCCGTACGTCCCTGATATTTAATGCCTGCAGCTGCACTGGAAGCCTTAAATCCCTTTGCTGCTGTCACGCCGCCTTCAATATATTCCATTTCCTGCCACCTCTTTTATTCATTAAACACAGTCATATTGGCCTCGTTCAGGTTCAGATCATAATAATTCCGATCATCCTGACACTGCCAGCCGACCTTTTTCCAGAAGGCATTGCCTCCTTCATTTCTTGTAAATGCGATCAGATAAACCTTATTGATCTGCTCTGCCTTCAATGCTTCAATCGCTTTGGCTACAAGCTTACGGCCAATGCCGTGCTGTCTGTATGAAGCATCCACGCAGACATGATACAGACAGCCCTGACGGCCATCATGTCCGCAGAGAATGGAACCAACAACCTTGCCATCCATCTCCGCCACCACACTGGTGTTGGGATTTCTGCGAAGAAATCGCTCAATGCCCTCTCTGGAATCATCAATGCTTCGGATACCAAAGCCCTTGATACCGGCCCAGAGCGCCGCCACATCATCATAGTCATCAATCGTCATTGTTCTTATTATAATATCATTCATTCTAATATTCTACCTTCGTTTTCTTATGGGAACATAGGCACAAGATTCAAACCTGTGCTCTCATCCAGACCAAAGGCAAGGTTCATGTTCTGAACTGCCTGTCCGGCTGCACCTTTGACAAGGTTATCGATGGCTCCCATCATAATGACACGATGTGTTCTCGGATCCACTTTGAAGTTGACATCCACATAATTGCTTCCTTCTACCCAGCGTGTCTCAGGGCATACACCCGGTTTCAATACACGGACAAACTTCTCATTGGCATAATATTTGTCATAAGCCGCTCTGATCTGCTCTTCTGTCACGCCTTCTTTCAGAGAAGCATACGCTGTAGCCAGAATACCTCTGTTCATCGGTACAAGATGCGGTGTAAAGTTGATGGTGATCGGATAACCGGCTGCATAACCGAGCTGTTCTTCAATCTCAGGTGTATGTCTGTGTGTTGCAACGCCATAAGCCTTCATATTCTCATTCACTTCACAGAAAAGGTTAGCCGTCTTGGCACCGCGGCCTGCACCGGATGTACCGGACTTGGCATCAACGATAATGGTATTCGGGTCAATGAGGCCTTCCTTTACTAGTGGATAGCATGTCAGAATAGAACATGTTGTATAACATCCCGGATTGGCGATCAGTCTTGCCCCCTTGATGTCTTCACGATTGATCTCACAGAGTCCGTATACAGCTTCTTTAATATAGGAAGGACTCTTGTGTTTAATGCCGTACCATTTCTCATAAACTTCTACATCTTTAATACGGAAGTCTGCGCTGAGATCAATAATCTTTACTTTATTTAAAACATCCTCATTCACAAGAGAGGCACATAACCCCTGTGGTGTTGCTGTAAAGATAACATCTGCCGCATCTGCCAGTGCATCCATGTTGTCATCCATACACTTGGCATCTACAATCTGAAACATATTCTGAAAAACATCTGCATACTGCTGATCAATATAACTTCTTGAGCCATACCAGACAATCTCAACATCCGGATGCTGCATCAGAAGACGAACCAGTTCCTGACCGGCATAACCGGTGGAACCAATAATTCCTGCTTTAATCATTTTTCATAACTCCTTTATCTTAAACCGCTAAAAGGCAGTTTATTCATTTTTCGTTCAACACCTATCTATATTAATACATATCTTCAATTAAGTAAAGTACAAAAATCAAAAAATTCTTCATAATTATGCATGCAAAATTAATAAAAATACATTTTTTACAAAAAAACTATTGCATTATTCATACTTCTGGTGTATATTAATTGAGTGCTCGCAAGAAATATTCACTTTTGCGAATGCATTATCACAAATGAATGAACATGTTTTTTAATATAGGAGGATTTTACAAATGAAAGAGAAAGTTGTTTTAGCATATTCAGGCGGTCTTGACACCACAGCCATTATCCCATGGTTAAAGGAAACATTTGATTATGAAGTTATCTGCTGCTGTATCAATGTTGGTCAGGGGGAAGAATTAGACGGTCTTGAAGAAAGAGCCAAGATGAGCGGCGCTTCCAAATTATACATCGAAGATATCGTTGATGAATTCTGTGAAGACTATATCGTTCCTTGTGTTCAGGCCAACGCAATTTATGAGAACAAATATTTACTTGGTACTTCCATGGCTCGTCCTGGCATCGCCAAGAAGCTTGTTGAAATTGCAAGAAAAGAAAATGCTGTTGCGATCTGTCATGGTGCAACAGGTAAGGGTAATGACCAGATCCGTTTCGAACTTGGTATCAAAGCACTGGCTCCTGACATCAAGATTATCGCTCCATGGCGTATGACAGATGTATGGAAAATGCAGTCCCGTCAGGATGAAATCGATTTCTGTAAAGCACACGGCATCGACCTTCCATTCTCCGCAGACAGCAGCTACAGCCGTGACCGTAACTTATGGCACATCAGCCATGAAGGCCTTGAACTGGAAGATCCATCTCTTGAGCCAAACTACAATCATGTACTTGTGCTTACTACTCCACCGGAAAAAGCACCTGACAAACCGGAATATGTCACAATGACATTTGAAAAAGGTGTTCCTACTTCTGTCAACGGCAAAGAAATGAAAGTGGCTGACATCATCCGTACACTGAATGAACTTGGTGGCAAACATGGTATCGGTATCGTTGATATCGTTGAAAACCGTGTTGTAGGTATGAAATCCCGTGGTGTTTATGAAACACCGGGTGGTACAATTCTTATGGAAGCACATCAGCAGCTGGAAGAACTGGTTCTTGACCGTGCAACAGCTGAAGTCAAGAAAGAAATGGGCAACAAACTGGCTCAGGTATGCTACGAAGGCAAATGGTTCACACCATTACGTGAAGCAATTCAGGCATTTGTTGAATCCACTCAGGAATATGTGACAGGTGAAGTTAAATTCAAACTTTACAAAGGCAATATCATCAAAGCCGGTACTACTTCCCCATATTCACTGTACAGCGAATCTCTTGCATCCTTCACAACAGGTGACCTCTATGACCACCACGATGCGGATGGATTCATCACACTGTTCGGTCTGCCATTAAAAGTACGTGCAATGAAAATGGCTGAAGTAGCCAACAAAAACGCTGATAAATAGATAAAAAGCCTCAGTGATATCTGATGGCAGAAGGAAATAAAACATCCCTGAAACAGGCGCATCGCCAAATGTTTCAGGGATGTTTTTATTCAAAATAATAGCACGCTATTATTAAATTATCAATAGCGTGCTATTAAAATAGATCCAGCATATTGTCCAGATAAATGGCTTCTCTGACGTTTAACTGATATTCCGGCTTTGTCATGTAGTATAACAGAAATTCCAGAACCAGTGCACTGCCAAGCCCCCGCCCTTCGATCTTAAAATTGGAAAAGCCCATAGGTATATAGATATTTTGGATATCATCAATCCCTATAAATCCCGGATTCATCATTGCCTTTGAAAACCGATAGCCCTGCTCAGAGTCAGGCGCCTTACAGCGATGTTCCGGTGCATTTACACCAAGATTCCTGCGGCTGACCGCTTCATAGCAGTTTCTCCTGTCCTTACAGCCAAACCAGCAGCATTCATTGCACAAAAACTCCACTTTATCTTTCTGTATCTGTGTCAATGTATCCAGCTGATCCATCTGTTTATTTAAACGAAAATCTGGCACAACATAGCGAAAATCATCGCGCTCCACCTCATGCCGGAATGCCTCAAAATCCGTCAGCACTTTTGTTGTAGAAGAAATGAAATATAATTTCGGATAATTCTCTTTCAGGTGATCCAGCAGCAGATCCGAATGAATGATCACGCCATTTTGTACACGGCTGCTCTCTGAAAACAATGCACATAAAGTATTACATCTTTTATCTGAAAGATGCTCTTTTCCCAGCAGGGAATTACTGAAAGTAAGCCTTGCCGAGATGTCATATTTCTGCATAAGGGCTAAAGCATCCCTCGGATCGCAGGTTTCATCTTCCACACGGCCGCCGCCCCAGATGCAATCCGATGGTGCTCCGTAGATAGAGCCAATCGCACACCAGTCATAAAAGTATTCTCTGTGCTCATGGAATAAGGACAGAAAAATACGATACAATTCATAAAATTCAAACAGCCCGGGGAGGTGAAAGTAAGCTGTGTTTCTTTTTTTCTTATCTTTACTCATATTCTCTTAATACTGTTACGCTTTCGCAATAGACATAATGACCATAGCTTCATAGATATTTACTCTCTTTATGATAACATGAAATAAACCATCTGCCAAGTAACAAGCGTGTGTCCAAAACAGAACACACGCCACCAAATTTACTTGTTATTGGCACTTACAATCTGATAATAAACTCCGGATGTCATTTTGTAAACGATAATATAGAACACTGCAAACATCAGATAGCATCCCAGTGCCACCATTGCCAGAAACTGTGTCCGATTCAGCCCAAACAACAACAGCAATTTAGAAATCATCGGGAAAGCAAAAAGCAAATGCAAACCTGCCAGCAGAAGCGGTGCAAAGAAAACAATCAATATCTGTGAATTAATACTCTGCCGGATATCTTTCTTCGTCATGCCGACTTTCTGCATAACAACGAATCCTGACTGATCCTCATACCCTTCCGTCACCTGCTTGTAATACATAATCAGTATAGCCGCAAAGACAAAGACAATTCCGAGCAGAATGCCAAGTACCAGCAATCCGCCAAATGTACCGTAAAAACTCTCTTTATTAAAGGCATAGCTTTCACAACGGACATAATTAATACCTTCCTGCTGTGATGTATCAAGGGCGGCAAATTTATTATTTAACACACCCTCTGCAGCCATCTGTGCATCATCACTACCGTCTAAATTGCAGCCGTAATAGCATTTAAAATAGACGTTTTCCATATTTTCTGTCATATACTGAGCCATATTATACTGAGCCAGTTTTTCTACCACCTCATCAAAATTCGGCACAAAAATATAGTAAACTTTCGTTGATACTGAACCATCCATATGAATCGCCTTAAAATTTGAAATCACCTTTTTTACATTAAAATGAATGTCATTGTGAATGGATAATGTGTCTGTATTATTTTCATAAGAACCGCCATACACAGCAACAAGCGCTTCACCCGTATCAAGTGTCTCTTTTTCTCCGGTCACACGATTATATACACCGAGCGGCGCCACATAAACTTCATCGACATCGAAAGCTGTTGATTCATTCGTTTCCATATCCATCAACTCATCTTTCATTCTGAAATTCTGACCTTCAAGTTTCCCATAAAAAAAAGCGGATGTATATTCCAGAACATCGGAAGCTGTCAGATGGCTTTCGTGAAGCGTCTCTTCCATCAGCTGACGCCAATTAGCCTCACTTTCTTCATTCAGATATTTTGGCGCACCGACATGAACCTCATAGGACAAGTCTCTCGGATAACGCTCATGCATAATGCTCTCTACTCCGGCATAAAGGCAGATGGTTGATGAAAGCATCACCAGCACCATAGTGCTCAGTACACAGATGGAAGCCAGACCGGCGCCATTTCGCTTCATACGATAACTCATTGAGGCAATAGATATAAAGTGTTGTTTCCTATAATAAAAACCTTTATTCTTCTGCAAAATCCGGCAAAGGGTTACTGATCCGGCAATAAAAAGCAGATACGTTGCTACGATAACAAGAATAACCGCAGCAAAAAAACATGCCAAAGCCACAACCGGGTCTTCGATTGTTACCGCCAGACCATAAGCAATGGCAAGCACCACAACACCAACCAACGCCAGTAACCAATTGCCCTTCGGCGGTTTTTCACCGGTATGTTCGCTTCTCAGCAATTCCATTGGACTGGCCATGGTCATTTTTCTTAAAGCACTCAACAGAATCAGAATAAAAATAACAAGAAAAACCAGAATAGTTTCTCTGATGGCTGAACCTTCAATTCTCAGCTTGAAATCCGTCTGACCATTCAGAATATTCACCATCCACAATTCTGCAAGTTTTGAAAAAACAATCCCGAATATAAGCCCCGCTACAAGGGAAATACCTGCAATAATGGCCGTTTCCCAGAAATGAATATGTGCCAGATTGCGTTTATCCATACCAAGGACATTGTACAAACCATATTCTCTGCTTCGCCGTTTATTTAAAAAGGAATTTGTATAAAAAAGGAAAATCAATGTAAATAGACCGATGATCCATTTCCCCAAATTCAACATGCCCTGCATTGTTTCTCCGCCCCGGATCTGGACCAGAACACTGCTGACACTCAGTGCGTCAATAATATAAAACATCATGACCATGGCAATACATGTAAAAAAATAGGGAATATAGAGTTTTTTGTTATGGCTGATGCCTGACCAGGCCATTTTCGGATAAAAAGATTTTCTCATGCCCGATCACCGCCTGTCGTGAGAAGAGTCAGCGTATCGGAAATCTTTTGATACAATTCCTGACGTGTATGATGTCCTTTATAAATCTGATGAAAAACCTCACCGTCTTTGATAAATAAAACTCTGCCCGCATGGCTGGCCGCTTTGACAGAATGTGTTACCATGACGATGGTCTGTTTATCCTGATTGATTGCTGAAAAAAGATCCAGCAATTCATCCGAGGACTTGGAATCCAATGCACCTGTTGGCTCATCCGCAAGGATCAGCTTCGGATGCGTGATCAGCGCTCTGGCTACCGCCGCACGCTGCTTCTGACCGCCGGATACCTCATAAGGATATTTCTTTAAAAGCTGTGTGATACCCAATTGTTTTGCAATAGGCTCCAGACGCTTACGCATCTCTCTGTAATTCTTGCCTGCAAGGACCAGCGGCAGATAAATATTATCCTCCAGAGAAAATGTGTCCAGCAGATTAAAATCCTGAAAAACAAATCCCAGATTATCACGGCGGAATTCTGCCATAGCAGATTCCCTGATTTCTGCAAGATTCTTGCCGTCTAACCATACGGTACCACCTGTTGGTTTGTCCAGTGCCGCAAGAATGTTCAACAATGTTGTCTTACCGGAACCGGATTCACCCATGATAGCCACATATTCTCCCTCTTCCACACTAAAGGACACATTTTTCAGTGCCTGTACCTGATTGCCGCCAAAACGGGTGGTATAGGTCTTTTTCAGCCCTTTTACTTCCAAAATACTCATATTTAAAATCCTCCTGTCTGATTAAATGACTTGTTCATTTCTTTTGACAGGATTATTGTATCAAACTCTTTTCATCCGCTCCATCGAATGGCCTTACAGACTTCTTACACTTTTGTAAGAAGTGCTGTTCCTTTTCTACTCAAACACACGCTCCGCTGTATTCAGATTCAATTTGATCACAGTTCCTTTATCCGGTTCCGATTCAGCCGAAATACCATGGCCCAGGTTATGGCAGATCCTGGCACAAAGATACAGCCCCAGTCCGCTGGCTTTTTTATCCGCTCGGCCATTATACCCGGTATACCCCTTCTCGAATATTCTCGGCAGATCCTCCGGTGCAATCCCCATACCCGTATCACGGATACACAGTATCTTCGGTGATTCCAGATAAATGGACACACAGCCCTGCTGTGTATACTTCAGTGCATTTGAAAGTATCTGTTCAATAACAAAAAGCAACCATTTCTCGTCCGTCATGACCTGTGCATTCAGCGGCTGATACTCCAAATGAATCTTTTTGCCGATAAACTGCCCCGCAAATTTGCGCAATGCCTGCCGCAGGATATCGTCCAGCTCATAAACAGCAATAACATAATCCCTGGTATCTGTGTCCAATCTGAGATAACACAATACCATATCCACGTACTGCTCCACCCTGGCAAGCTCCACAGAAAGCTTTCTTGATAAGGATGAATCTGTATTCTGCAAAGTCAGCCGCATAGCTGCTATCGGTGTTTTAATCTGATGTGCCCAGACGGTATAATAGTCCATCATATCCTGATATTGAAAAGACATCTCATCCTTCATCCTGCGCTGTCCATCCTGAAGGTGAACAATGATCTGCTGATAATCCGTCTCCAGCGCACTTACTGCTTCCGGGAAATCCGTCACCACATCAAAAGGCATCGCCGACAATTGCTGCAGTCTTTCATGTCTTACTGCAAACTTTCTGTAATCCCATACAAGAAAAAGCATCCCTGTAACAAAGCAGAGCAACACCGGATAAAAAATTGCAGCAAGGGGCAGATGATACAGGGCAAAGGTCACAAAAAATATAACCGCAAAAAGTCCCTCTTTCAGGAACAGACCTTTCTTTTGTCCCAACCACTTCACAAAACTGATTTTTTCTTCCATCATTCCTGCCCTTTCTCATCCGAAAAAATCACATAACCCACACCGAATTTTGTTGTAATAAAATCTTTCAGCCCGGCTCCCTCCAGCTTCTTCCTAAGACGGTTCACATTCACTGTCAGCGTGTTGTCATCAATAAAACTGTCCGTTTCCCAAAGCCGTTCCATCAAACGTTCCCGGCTGACAATCTTACCGGCGTTCTCCATAAGGATTTTTAAAATACCATATTCATTGCGGGATAAAGCAATTTGTTCACCCCTGTAAGTCAGTGAATGATCATCTACATTAAGAACCGCCTCCCGGCATTGCAGAACATGCTCTGTCTTTGCAAAATCATAGGTTCTTCGAAGCATCGCCTGCATTTTGGCAATCAGCACCGTCTGGTCAAAAGGTTTAGCAATAAAATCATCACCGCCCATATTCATGGCCATAACTATATTCATGTTGTCCGAAGCAGAGGATATAAAAATTACCGGTACGCGTGAGACCTTTCGGATCTCACCGCACCAGTAATAACCGTTGAAAAAAGGCAGACCGATATCCATCAATACAAGATGCGGATCAAATTCCGCAAATTCTGCCATGACATTTCTGAAATTTGTCACACTGTGTGTTTCAAAGTTCCACATTTTTGCCTGCTCGCTGACCGCTTCAGCAATGCCGGCATCATCTTCCACAATCAATATTCTGTACATTCAACGCCTCCTAATGCCTGCGCTGCAAGGTATTTAAAACACCATTTAAACGAACCAGATAAAGGACTTCGCACACAAGTGCCATAACCGCACATACATAATAAGCAAACAGGATTTCCACTGAAGCAGATCTAAAGCAAAGTACCAGGATCAAAACACAGATCAGCACCTGAAACAGGCTCATATAGCGCCACCATCTCTTGAATTTCTCCAACTTCAAATCACCGGACACATCGTTCTCAATCTCATATAAAGACTGCAGAAACAGATAAAGCACATAAAAAAGTACCACATAATAAATCAGAGATAAAGCCGTCTCAAGCCAGGCAATATCCGCACCGATCCCTGTCAACGCCATCACATAAAGAATTGCCGAATAAGCGGTCAATACAAGCAGCGTTGTCCTTGCTGTCGCCAGTCGCTGGCATGTCTTCGGATAAGCAGCCATGATATCCTTAAAACCAAGATACAGTAAAAAACAACCAATGAAGTCCGGCAGGATTCCGAATCTCATACTACCATTTGTAACTGTAAAATCAAGCAGCGCCAGAATTGCGCCAATAAAAATCTTTATCATACCTCTCTCTTCTCCTTTTAATCCTTTTACATGTCGGCACACCCTGACTGACGCGTAATCAGTCATTACAGCAGACGCACCTGTTCTGTTCATAAAGCAAGGGCTGAGCCTTAAAAGCTCAGCCGTGCATAAATATCCTTTGGAATATAGGCTTTCACATAAATGCCGTCTTCCTGATAACGTTCCTCCAGAAGCTGACCATACTTTCGGATCACCGCGATCTCACCCGCATGGGCATAATCAAAGACCCTCTCGATCAGCAGCTTATTCGCTCTCAGAATCGTCTGCACTGTCGAAAGCAGCGCATCCAGCCCTGTTCCCTGCTTCACCGAAGCTGTCACTGTATAGTCAGCCCTGAAATCCTTCAGACTGACAAGACTTTCCTGATCCTGGATCAGATCCGTTTTGTTAAACACTGTGATAATCTTCTTGTCCTTAATATCCAATGCCGCCAGGGTCTCATACACAACGTGCATATGCATCTCTGCCTGAGGATTGGAGGCATCTACCATATGGATCAAAATATCGGCATACTTCGCCTCCTCCAGTGTACTTCTGAATGCATCTACCAGATGATGCGGCAGCTTATGAATAAAACCGACGGTATCTGTCAGCAGCAGCTCCTGCCCGTCATCCAGTGTCAGATTCCTTGTTGTCGGATCAAGGGTGGCAAAAAGCTTGTCCTCCTCAAGAACACCGGCACCTGTCAGTCTGTTCAGAAGTGTGGACTTACCGGCATTGGTATAACCAACGATGGCAGCCACCGGGATCTGATTTCTCTGACGCTGCTGTCTGGCCACTTCACGGTGCCGCTTCACATCTTCCAACTCACGCTTCAGCTGTGAAATACGTTCTCTGATCAATCGTCGGTCCACTTCCAGTTTTTTCTCACCGGGGCCTCTTGTACCGATACCGCCGCCAAGACGTGAAAGTGAATTTCTCATGCCCACCAGACGGGTGGCTCTGTAACGCAGCTGTGCCAGCTCTACCTGAATCTTACCCTCACGGGTTGTGGCCCGTTGGGCAAAAATATCCAGGATCAGCAATGTACGATCCATCACCTTGATATCCAGCACATCCTCCATATTGGCCATCTGCGCCGGTGATAACTCATCATCACAGATGATACCTGTTGCATGGGTCTCTGAGATGAGAAATGCCAATTCTTCCAGCTTACCCTTGCCGAGATAAGTTCCCGGATGGATCATCTCTCTATTCTGGATCAGTCTTCCCACAGTCACTGCCCCGGCTGTCTTCGCCAGTTCTTCCAGCTCATCCAGTGACTCATCCGTCACCGATGTCTCTCCCAGAGCAACACCCACAAGAATGACTTCTTCTGTTACCTGTTTATTCTCATAAAAATCTGCCATAAATTCTCCTATTTCTCAAACTATATGATAAGGTTCGCAGGCTGCTACTGCGTCACACGGCTCTGGAGGAACAGGTACTCTTTCTGACCATTGGCATCGTCCGGATACTTACTGGCATAAGCCTTCGCCGTATTATAAGCATCTTCCCATTTCTCCAGATGTTCATAAGTAATGATCAAGTTAAAAGATAAAGCTTCATCTGATTCCCGATCATTATAGGTAAGACCGCTCTCACAGGCCTTAGCTGCATTCTCATAATCACCCTTTGCCAACAGACATACGGCATATTCATTATATGCCTTAGCTGCCAGTGACGCATCCAGACTCTTGACATCCGCCTCATCAAAAAAGCGCGTATACTCTTCAAGTGCTGTATCATAATCCTTCTGGTTCATGGCAATCTCGCCAAGCCCCAGCAATGCCGCCTTATACCCCTTGTCATAGGATTTGTTCAGCATGTCAGAGGCATTGGTATCATCCTGAAGATCCATATAGATCATACCGCGGTTAAAATAGTCTTCTCCGCTGCTGCCGGATAAACCAAGTGCATCATTCAGCACCTGCTTTGCCTCATCATCTTTGCCCTGTGCCTCAAGGGCACTATATAACGTTCTGTAAATGGAATAACTCTTTCTGCTCTGATCAATCGCTGCATACAGATCCTTCTCTGCCGATGCATAATCCTGTATCTGCATGTAGGCCATACCACGAAGCATTCTCGTTCCCGCATCATCCTTCAGATCAATGATCTGGCCATAGGACTGTACCGCAGCCTGATAATCCCCGGACTTCTGCTCTGCTTCAGCTTTGTAGTATAAAGTATCAATTCTGATATCATTGCTCTGACTGCTGACTGCCAGTGCCTCATTGAACCACTTCACTGCATCCTCATAATTTCCCTGGTAAAGACAGGCAATTCCCCGTCCGCGGTTCAGATTGACCTTTTGATCATCACTCTCTGCTGCACTCTCGGCCTGATTAAAATAACCCAGGGCTTCATCATAAGATTTCTGTTCGATATACGCCATACCCAGATGGACAAAATAATCCGCATTATTGCCGTCATAGGATATTGCCTCTTTGAATTCATTGACGGCTGTCTCATAATCCCCATTCTCATAGGCATTCAGGCCTTTATTGTCATGTCTTGACCCACTGTTGTAATTCTTAACCATAAAAACAGTGACAACCAGTGCCACTACAATTAAACAGGAAGCAATGATCCTCAATGCTCTCTGTCGCTTCCTGCGCTGTATGATCTTCCGGCGGCGTTCCTGATGCTGCCGTCTTCTGCGTACCTCAGCAATCTGTGCCCGCTTCTCCTTCTCTTCTTCACTAAGCTCCCGGGATGATCGCTTCCTGTTCGAAGAAGCCGCATATTCCGGGTGGACTTTACTTGTTATATTTTTAATACGGTTTTTCTCAGAACCTCGGTCACTTTGCAGATTTTTTTTCTTTCTTATGTTCTTGTCATCTAATGCCAAGCTTTCACACCTCCTCGGTCATTGTCATCCGGTTTCACGGATGACTTCTGCAAACAAAATATCAATACAGAATAAAATACTACAGCATGCGTTTTCTCCAGAGGATCCATAAAATAAACAGACACAGCAGAAATGTCAGACCGCATATAATGCCAAATCCCATTTTCATAGAACCAAAAGGCATACCAACCGTATCTACATTCATTCCGTACAAACCTGATATAATCGTCGGCACAGCCATAACAAGTGTAATGGAAGTCAGATACTTCATCGTATTGTTCAGACGGTTGTTGATAACATTGGACATCAGCTCGCTGGTACCATCGATGATCTCTCTGTAAATCGTCGCCATCTCTATAGCCTGCCGGTTCTCGACCTGTACATCCTCAAGAAGATCCTCATCCTCCGGAAACTGCGGAATGTGTTTGTAGCGGCGCAGTCTGTCAATAACCATGCCTGCAGCTCGCAGAGAGGTTTCAAAATAGACCAGTGTAGACTCCAGATCGTGAAGCTCCACCAGATCCGCCTCGTCTTCCTTCTCCTCGCCGATTCGTGCCTCGATAGCCAGACGGCGATTATCAACAGAACGAAGCACATTCTGATAAGTCGTCATTGAATTCAAAAGAATCTGATAGACAAAACGTGTTCTCTTCTTCGTTGAAAAATAACGGACATGGCTCTTGATAAAGGTATTCAGTATCGGTGTATCCTCACTGCATATAGTTATAATCGCACCATCCGCAAGGATCAGACCAAGAGGAATAGTTGTATAGACCTTCTTCTCATGCTGGATCTCACTTGCCGGTATATCTACCAGCACCAGTGTATAGTCATCCTCCAGAACAATACGGGATTTCTCCTCCTCATCTAATGCGGCCCGCATATCTTCAATATCAATATTGTACTTCTTCGCGACAGGCTCCATCTCCCACATGGTTGCAGCTGTTACTTTGACCCAACAGCCCTCTTCAAAGTCTTGTAAAGCGTTCAGCTTTCCGCCTTCTGTCTCATATATATTTACCATGTGTCTCACCTGCCTTATGTATTTTATTCTTATATTCTATCAGGACTCTCCTGAAAATCCTGCCGGGAAATTCTTTCCCATATTTTATACCATACCCATCTTAACATACCCGCACCCACTTCTCAAGCATTTTTCCTATTCCGGGAAATAAAACCCACCGAAATGATTTCAAAAAAAGGTAAACTATGTTAAAATGGAACTAACGCTGAAAAATATGGATTGAAATGGAGTTTATAAATGATAAAACATTCCAACAAAAAAGCCTCATATATATTTCGTCTTTTAATGTCCGTTTTTACGTTAATACTGATTATCCTTTTCTTTTTTATTATGTCTATTGTCAGCCGCATCCAGGGAACAGCAAGGATTGTCAATTACTCCGGACTTGTACGGGGGTGCACACAGCGCATCATCAAGTTTGAAGATGATGGACAGCCTCAGGATGAACTGATTGGAGAAGTTACCTCTTATATCGACGGTCTGAGAAACGGAAGTGATTCCCTGGATCTTATCCGTCTCAATGATGAAGCTTTTCAGAATAAAATGCAGGAACTGGAAACTTACTTTGAGGATTTGAAGCAGGAGATCCAACTGGTCCGTGAAAAAGGTTATGAGAATACAGATATCATCAGCAAGAGTGAGTATTTCTTTTCAATATGTGATACAGCCACCGGTCTGGCAGAAGCTTATTCCCAGCGTCTGGCCTCCTCTCTTAACCAATTGGAGCGTATCGTACTGGTGGATATCGTTTTGCTGATTCTGCTGATCGCTGCTGAATTTGTTCGAGCACTGCAGTATGCTGCACAGAACAGGATCCTCCAGAGCAAAGTTTATCTGGATGAATCCACCGGTCTGCCGAACAAGAATAAATGCGAAGAGATTTTGAATGCACCGGATGCTGTGGATACTGCTTCTTCCGTTGCTGTCTGCGTTTTTGATCTGAATAATCTGCGCAACATCAACAATAATCTCGGTCATGATAAGGGTGATGAATATATCCGCACCTTTGCCATCCAGCTTCGAAAAGCGATTCCGGCGCAGTACTTTGTCGGAAGGGACGGCGGTGATGAGTTCATTGCCATTTTTCATAATATGACCCACAGCGACATACAAAAGTGTCTTCAGGATATCCGTCAGTACATTGATGATTATTCCACACTGCATCCGGAGATGCCGCTGAGTTATGCTGCGGGATATGCATTATCCACAGATTATGACACCTGTACCATGCGTGACCTGTTTATCCATGCCGACAAGAATATGTATATTGACAAGAACCAGGCCAGGATTGAAGAAGCTGCGGCAGTCAAAAAGCTGCACTATCGTCTTCTGAACCAGATCAATACCCAGGGATATCTCTTTTCTGACTGTATTTACTGTGATGCCCGGTTGGATCAGTATACCATTCTTCGTGCCAGCTCTAATTTCTTTCTTGCAGATAACGGCAGTTATTCAGGTGCTGTTGAACAGATCGTTCAAAATCTCACAGATGACGGCACCCACCGTTCTCTGTGGCAGACACTGCAGCTTTCCAATATCGCTGCTCAGCTTTCCGGCTCTGACTGTCATCTCTCAGTACCGTATCAATACCACAAAGACGGCACTGTACACCGGGGTCGGCTGACAATTTTGTTTTCAGACGCCGATGCAGCCGGACAGCTCCACCACTTTATTCTCGGCTTTGAAAGCTTTCACAAGAAAACAGACAGCCTTGACAACGAGAAGCGCCAGCTGACACAATATTACGAACAGATGAAGCAGTCCATTATTGAAAACAGCAATTATGTTGATGCCCTGATGGAAACGGCAGAAGCCGTCTACAATGTTGACCTCACCCATGATCAGCTGGAGAAGATTTTCTATCATGCCGCTGCAGATGATTTCAGCTTCGGAATTCATCCGCCCTGCTCTTACAATGAATACTGCATGGCCCGAAGCCAGTATATTTCTGAAGAAACAATGGAGAATTACCGGATTGTTGATTCCTCCGAAAAACTGCTGGAACGTTTTCGTACCGGTTCCAAACAGATCACCGTCGAATACCGGGAAAAGTCAGCCGACGGCAACTGGGTATGGCTTCAGAAAATGGTTCTGATGTCTCAGGATACACTCTATGACGAGAAAACCAATCGTGAAATCCCCGTAGTCCATGGTATGATCTTGTTCAGGAATACATCTGTTTTTCACGAAAAAGAACAACAGGAAAAAGAGCGCCTGCAAGTTGCTTTCGAGGAAGCGGATTCAGCCAATAAGGCCAAAACGGAATTTATGAACCGTATAAGCCATGATATCCGCACACCGATCAACGGCATTATGGGTATGCTTGAAATCATCCGCAAAAACCGTTCTGACGAAAAGAAGGTTGATGATTGTCTGAATAAAATTCATCTCTCATCCAGTCATCTTCTGGCTTTGATCAATGATGTTCTGGATATGAGCAAACTGGAATCGGGACATGAAGATCTGGAACAGATACCATTTGATCTGCAGGAACTGATGTCAGAAGTCTCTTCCCTTGTGGATGCCCAGATGATCGAACGCGGGATCACCTATCATATTCACAAGAAGAATATACAGCATATCCGACTGGTGGGAAGCCCACTTCAAATCCGCCAGATTATGCTTAACCTGTTCAGCAACGCCATCAAATACAACAAGCCGGGCGGAAGCATTGATACTTATGCCAGCGAAATTTCTTTCGATGATACAACTGCAGTCTATGAATTTATGATCCGGGATACCGGCATTGGTATATCTGAGTCCTTCATAAAAGAAAAATTGTTCCAGCCTTTTACTCAGGAAGAAACGGATGCCCGCACACAATACAAAGGCACCGGTCTTGGTATGTCCATCGTCAAAGCACTGATCGACAAAATGGGCGGAACGATTCAGGTAGAAAGTACCCTTAACGTCGGTACGACCTTCACCTTCCGACTTCCACTCCGGATTGATTCATCTTCCAAATATCCATCTTCTGAAGCAGAAAGCACTTTGCCGGAGATTCAGAAAGGTCGGGAATTGTCAGGACTTCACCTGCTGATCGTAGAAGACAATGCCATCAATATGGAGATTGCTGAATTTTATCTTGAAGATCACGGTGCCGTTGTCTCCAAAGCATGGAATGGGCAGGAAGCCATCCACCAGTTCAAAGCTTCCGAGCCCGGCAGCTTTGATGCTATATTGATGGATATCATGATGCCTGTCATGGATGGCCTTGAAGCAACCCGAGAAATCCGCGCACTTCCAAGAAGTGACGCACAGTCAGTTGTTATTCTGGCCATGACTGCACAATGTACATCAGACAGTATCAGCCAGGGTCAAAAAGCCGGTATGAACGGTCATCTGATTAAACCCCTTGACTCAGAAAAAATGATTGAAATGATTTTACAGTCCACATAAACAAATAAGCTGTCGGGCAAATACTGAACCCGACAGCTTATACGATTATGTAGCAGAAAAGAGGCAATTGCTAAAAATAGAATTGATTCCGATCAGAAATAATCGGCAATATTCAAGACTCCAAACAGCCCATTTCCGAAGACCACGATATTTTATATCTTTTAGTTCACGATTCTCTAAAAAACAGAATGAAAAAACAGAGAAAATGATCCCCCTTGAATTGTTGAAAAAATGTAGTATTCTCAATAACATGCCACTTGCATACATTTAGCTTTCACATATGAGGGAGACTTTTGGCTGTACATAAGGCCCCATATCCCACTCGAACATCCGGATAAACACTGATACCACGCAGTGATCTTGCCCCTGCCAGTAAATAGGCCTTTAATTTATCCCCATACAAATACGGATCATTTTTCCTCACAATACCATACTCCATCAACAATGCCGCCGATCCTGTCACAAAAGGAGCCGCAAATGAAGTCCCTGATACCACCGTATAACCGCCCCCGGCCGCTGTTGTGGTGATATTCACCCCCGGTGCTGCAAGCTCAGGCTTCACTCGCCCAAAAGCTCCGATATAACCTCTCCCTGAAAAATCCGCATAATCATCCAGCCACGCATTGTAAGCACCTACGGTTACGGCTTTTTCCGCAGTTCCGGGCACTGTAATGGTCAGATCAGGATCCGGGCGCAAAAACCCGGTATTTCTATTTAAAATACCTGAGGTCGGCAGCCACATCTGTATATTCCCTCTGGTAATTTTTCCCGGCAGGAGCCGAATGGTCCAGATTCCCTCTGTGATATATTGCTCCCGGGGAACAAGGTCAATATAGATTTCCTGATCTGAAGAATAGGGTGTCGGTTCTCCGTAATACAAAAGTATCTCTGTATCACCAAGACGGAAACGTTGTGTACCGAGTATTTTCTTTATTGCCCCGCTGCTCTCCCCTGACGGGCTGATAATCTCAATAGCGGCTTCATCTCCATAATATTTCCAAATCTGAATATTCAATGTCGGTTCGTATTCGCTGACGCTGATATCGACATTCAAATTCTGGCCGGATGTCATCACCGATGAAAAATGCCCTGCAGAAGCTGCATCATTCCCGGCCGCAATGACAATACTGCATTTCCACATCTGAGATACCGCATTGATATAAGACTCCAGAAGAGATTCACCATCATGGGCACCATAGCTGTTGCCAAAGCTGATATTCACAGCTACAGGCTTTCCCACCCGAACTGCCTCACGAATAACGAAATCCAGCCCAAGCATCAATTCTGTTGTTCTTGGAAATCCCCTTGGATTTGCTGTTCCCATTTTCACCACAAGCAGCTCACTTCCCGGCGCTGTGCCTCTGTTGATTTTGCCGGAACTGCTGCCATTTCCTGCCATGATGCCAGCCACCGCAGTTCCATGCCCATTTCTGTCTTCACTTGGTACAATCTTTTTTCTCTCTTCCGTCGTTTCTGCTGAAAGTGCTCGGTTAATATCTTCCATTGTATACAATACACCTCTGTCATATCCTTCCGGCGGCATACCCTGAACGGTCTGATCCCATAGTGCATGGATCCTCGTTGTCCCGTCAGAATTTCTGAAATCCCTATGTGTATAATCAATCCCGGAATCAATGAGGGCTGTCAGAACACCCTCTCCTGTCAACTGCAGCGGCGGTGCCTGCACAGAGTTGATACAGGAAACGCTTCTTCCCAAAGAAACAGCAAAAACCAGCTGTTTGGATTTTTCAATGTAGGTAATTGTTTCCTCATTTGAAAAATCCTCCAACTGGTTTTGCCTGATTGTTACAATGGCGTATTGACCAAGTAAAGGTACGATCCGAATCCCGGGATAACGACTTTCAAGTGCCAGAATATCCCCGTTATATTTCACAATAATCTCCCATGTATCAGTCTGTGGATCAAAGCCCACACCGAGATTCTCCGACTTTTCCTTTTCTGAATTTGTAGAACCTGCTGCCAGATTCAGTAAGTTCTCGATTTTCTGGTCTGACATAGCAATGCCCTCCATATCATTATCATTTAATAATAACTATATGTCTTTGATCAACCTGCAAGAACGAATGATTCTTTCACGGAGCCACTGCTTTCCTTCATCCGTGGACAGTACTTCCCTTCCACAGAAGAAAATGCCATCTTTATCTGCATCCTCATCCGGCTGTCCGATAATCCACAGTGCTTCCGGCTCACATTTCAATGCATCATAGCGGTGGGTCACATCCTTCACTCTCTTACTGTGAAAATAGAGTTTTCGTGCAGGCACCTTCATCTCACCGAAAACCATCAATACAACCTGATCGGAAAGGACATGTAATTTCTGATGATTGGCTCTGACAAAACGGATCGCACGACCCATATCATCAGCTTCACTGCCTTCCCTCATATTCAGAATAAATGCCTGACACCCTAATTCCGAAAACATACCTGCTATTTTCAGACCTTCCTCCATCATTTTCTGCCGGCCATTCTCCCATTCCGGACAGATGATAACGGCTGGTCTGTCTTCATTATCAGACACAAACGGAACTAAAACCGTATGTTCTGCCGCCTCTGCCTCGCCATCTGGCAATCCCCGCCAGATTGGGATCGTTGTTTTATCTCCGGCTTCCCGCCTTTCCAGAATAAAATTTGCCGCATCCACCAGGTCCTGTCCCGGAAACTTCGTCATCTTCATCATATTTTTTAATTTCATTTTTGAAAAGGGCCATTTTACCTGACTGCATAATTCAAGATCAAAAAAAATGGGCAATTTCTTATTGACCCTGTCATTCTCTGTTATTTCTGTTACTGTACTCTCCAATGTAAATCTTTCGTTCATAAATCATCCTGCTCTTACTATCTTATCAATTCTTATCATTCGCTGTATAATTTCAGCTGCACGTTTCTCAGCCCCAATTGCTGGCTGTATTATTTTTATTCACGCTGTTTTTTATTGTAGCATTATCTTTTTTGCAAATCAACTCTTCTGATGTATAACATTATCCTTTTGTGGATATACTGTTATTGTTCTGATCGATATTGATCAGAATTATCCCCCAGATACAAAAGATAATTTACTTATCCTCCCCTTTTTTACCTCCGGTTTCTCAATCGAGCTGCCGGAGGTTTTCCTTTTTTTCCCCGATCTTTCTTGACTTACAAAAGATGGCTGTTATACAATACCTAAAGGAACACACATGTTAGTTTCGAATGACTCAAAACGGAACACCGATTGCTTCCGGAAAGGAAATACCTATGAAAATAAAAAAAATATTTGCGCTGATCGCCGTTATTCTGCTTGTGGCACTATACGGTTCAACTGTGGTTTTTGCTCTGTCCGACAGTCCGAATGCCACCTATTTGTTCAAAGCTTCTATCTTCTGTACAGTTATTATTCCAGTCATCTTATACAGTTATGTTTTGGTGTACAGGATTTTTGGCCACAAAAAACAAGATTCGCCATCCAATTCGGAGGAAGCATCTTCAAAAAAATAACATTTGTTAATAAAATTTATATTTCTTTTATGATACAGACATAATTTGAACACATTTTTCGATTATAATAAAGTCATAGTAATCAAGCAGATGATTACTATGCAGTTTGATTTTTTCATAACATTCGCCGGATGGTTCCCCAATAGCCATCCGGCCTCCCTCTGTTTATAAGCCTTTTGCAGGGCTTTTTTATTTTTATACCAATAATCCGGCCAGACGTATTCCCTCTCGTTGCATAAGAAATGATATTCCATGCAATTGACACTTGCTATTTGTTTGGATGACGTTTTCTATAGACAATCTTCCCGTCTTCGATTTTCATCAATACCTTGGATTGGTCTTGATCAAGTTCCGAATAAGATTCTACTCTTTCATCATACACTGTCAGATTCGCCGGTTCACCCTCTTTCATCATCACAGGATTACCGGACATGATCTGATAATTGCCTTCCGCCTGGTAGGCAGCTCCCATTTCGTGAATCGACTCACCAGTAGCCTGACTGTATAAATCAGCCAGCACAGATTTGTTCTTGTAGCCGCACATGACTGTATCAAGGCCAATATATCTGGAGATATCATCACATTCCCCAATTGCAAGATACCGCCCATCCTTCACAGCCAATGCACCATTTCTTGCCCTGCCGCTGCAGTCAAATATACGCCCGCTGATCACAATATCCGCAAATACTTCTTCATTTTCTGCATATGACTCTTTCATGAAAATCCCATCCTTTCTGTCTGTTTTACAAATTTTCCCTGATAAAACAAAAAGAGCAGTCCTGCGACTGCCCTTCCAGTTTCATCCATTCGTCTTCTCTTTTATAAGTGTTCAATAAACTGAACCATGCCTTCCAAAGCCTCCTGCTCGTCCATGCCGTCACAGACAACGGTAATCTCTGTATCCTGTCTGATACAAAGACTTAAGATACCAAGAAGACTCTTCGCACTGATCTCCTTATCACCATGTGCCAGAGAAACTCTGCAGCGATACTTTAATGCTTCTTCCGCCAGCTCTCCTGCCGGACGAAGATGAAGACCATGTGGTGTATGAATTGTCACCTGTGCGCTAACCATAAAGATCAAACCCCCGTTACTTTCCCTATGTCATACCTTAGGTCTGCGCAGAAATCCTTATCCGGAATATGCCTGCACAGAAGTCCCTCATTCTGCGCCAAGTCTTTCATATCCTCGACTTGAATGTATGTATAGTATAACATCTTTTTGGGCAAAAAGCACGTTCTTTTTGGAAAAATCAATGAAATTTTTATGCAACTTCCATTATTTACCAACAATTAATCTTCCATGATATGTTCAAAAGCAACCTGAAACAACTTCTGAATATGTTCATCTGCCAATGAATAATAGCGAACCTTGCCGTCTCTTCGCGTCTTTACCAGACGCACTTGCTTGAGCATACGCAGCTGATGGGATACAGCTGACTGGTTCATTTCAAGCAGTACGGCAAGATCACTGACACACATCTCCGACTGTGCCAGTGCACAGATGATCTTTGATCTTGTAAGATCACCAAAGGCTTTAAATAACTCGGCCACATCGATCAGATCATCCATATCCGGCATGTGTGCCGCCACATATTCAACCACATCCGGATGTACCTGTGTCTGTCCTGACTCATTGATACCCTGTTCGTATTCATCATTTGTCTTCATATTCAATTCACCACTTTCACTTTAAAGAATCGTTGCTGTCAGGCACCTGTCAAATTCGATATATTACTTTCTATTGGCCGGCTCAATATTAATATTGCGGCCTTTGATACGTGCATGGGACATCGCATTCAGTACATCCCTGGCATATTCCTTCGGAACCTCAACAAATGTGTACTTGTCATACATATCGATGGTACCGATCAGACTGCCTGCAATACCTGTCTCACCGGCAATCGCCCCAAGAATATCACCCGGTCTTGCCTTCTGATTCTTGCCAATATTAATAAAAAGACGCACCATACCGTCCTCAGCACCTGTATCGCCAAAATCATCAACTTCAACACTCTTATCGTCATCGCCAAGTGCCATTCGCAAAAATGCTGCTGCAAGATCCAGGGTTGTATAATCTTCTTTCTCAAGCTTGTCTTCGATCATACTGATATAAGGCTTCAGATTTTCTTCATCGATCATACCTGTTACCTTTTCGAAAATCTTATCTGCCTTGACATTGGCCACATCATTCAAGGAAGGTACCTGCTTTGCGATGATCTTTGTACGGCAGTAACGCTGAATATCCTTCAGCTTATAGAACTCACGGCCTGTAATAAATGTAAATGCCTTACCATTCTTGCCTGCACGGCCTGTTCTGCCGATTCGATGCACATAATATTCGTCATCCTGAGGAAGATCATAATTAAATACCGCATCCACATCGTCTACATCAATACCTCTGGCAGCCACATCCGTTGCAACAAGAATCTCTGTACGGCCATTGCGAAAACCATTCATCACACGGTCACGCTGCTGCTGCTTCATATCTCCGTGGAGACCTTCTGCGAAGTAACCTCTGCCCTTTAATCCTTCCACCAGCTCATCCACCTGTCTCTTTGTATTACAGAATACAACAGAGAGTGCTGGATTATAAATATCCAAAAGTCTTGAAAGCACTTCTTCTTTGTTCTTCGGACGCACTTCATAATAGTACTGCTCAATATTGGCAACTGTCAGTTCCTTCTTCACAACCTTCACAATCTTGGCATCCTTCTGATAAGTTCTGGCAATTTCCATGATCGGCTGAGGCATTGTTGCTGAAAAAAGTAATGTCTGACGTTCTTCCGGTGTCTGGGAAAGAATTGTCTCAATATCTTCACGGAAGCCCATATTCAGCATTTCATCCGCTTCGTCCAGTACAAGGATCTTCAGATCATCCAACTTAATCGTATGGCGTCTCATATGGTCCATCACACGTCCCGGTGTACCGATCAGTACCTGAACACCGGTTTTCAGGGAACGGATCTGCTTCACAATATCCTGACCACCGTAAATCGGCAGTACTTTAATGCCATGCATAAACTTCGCCAGCTTACGGATCTCATCTGCTGACTGGATTGCCAGTTCTCTCGTCGGACAGAGAACGATTGCCTGAACATGCCTGTTCTTCGGATCCACTTTCTGCAGCATCGGGATACCGAAAGAAGCCGTCTTACCTGTACCGGTCTGTGCCTGTCCGATAATATCCTGACCTGTCATCACTTCCGGAATAGCCTTAGCCTGAATAGGTGTTGCCTCTTCAAATCCCATCTCTGTTACAGCTCTTAAAATACGGTCATCTATTCCTAATTCTTCAAATCTCACTGGTTCCATCTTCAAACCTCCTGTATATGCACAAAAAAATAGCTTCAGAACCTCCAATCGATAGCACTACATGCTGTCATCGTTCTCAAGCATCTCTTTTGCAAAATATCTATAAAACAATGCGTTACATAAAACTTATATAAATGATAGCAGACCAGCGAATATTTGTCAATCCTATTACATAAAAAGCTGCAGACCCTCTTAGTATAAGTCTGCAGCCATAAGGAAGGTATGTCATCGAGATGACTTAATTAGCCAATTCTATTGCTCCGTCTCCAGATATGCATCTTTTCAGCTTCTGCAATGAGTTCATCTCTGAACTGCGGATGGGCAATGCCAATCAGCGCTTCCGCTCTCTGCCATGCGGACATGCCTTTCAGATTGACTTTACCATACTCTGTAACAACGTACTGCGTATTGGCACGTGTATCTGTTACAATTGATCCATTATGTAATGTCGGACGAATTCTTGACTGAAGAACGCCGTTCTTATCCTTAAATGTTGAAGACAGACAGATAAAACTCTTGCCGCCCCTTGACTGATAAGCGCCTAATACGAAATCCAGCTGACCGCCGGCACCGCTGATCTGCTTTGTGCCTGAACTTTCTGAGCTGACCTGTCCATAGAGATCGATGTCAACTGCATTGTTAATGGAAATGAAATTATCCAATGAGGCAACTGACTGTATACAGTTCGTATAATCCACCGGTGCTGACATACATTCAGGATTATTGTCAATGTAGTCATATAACTTCTTCGTACCTGCCGCAAAAGCGTATACCTGACGTCCTCTGTCAATATTCTTGCGTGATCCATTGATCTTACCCGCGTTGGCAATATCCACAAAGGCATCCACATACATCTCTGTATGAACACCCAGATCACGAAGATCGGATTCAGCAATCATAGAACCAACCGCATTCGGCATGCCGCCGATACCTAACTGAAGACATGCACCATTCGGGATCTCCTCCACGATGAGCTTAGCCACTGCTTCATCCACTTCTGTCGCCTTGCTGGCACCCATCTCAGCAATCGGTGGATTATCTCCTTCTACTATATGTGTAACCTGTGAAATATGAATACCCTCATTGAAACCTCCAAGACATCTCGGCATATTGTGATTAACTTCCACAATAATAACCTGTGCACGTTTGCACATGCTGGCCATATGAGAGGCACTCGGTCCAAAATTAAAGAACCCATGTTCATCCATCGGTGCTACCTGAAACATCGCCACATGAATCGGCTGCACGTTCTCCGCATAATAACGCGGCAGCTCAGAATATCTGATCGGAGAATAATAGGCAAATCCTTCATTCACTGCCTTACGTTCAATTCCCGACATATGCCAGGAATTCCAGCTAAAATGCGCCGCAGGATTCTCTATATCAAAAATAGCAGGACGCCACAATGCAATACCGCCTCGAACCTTCACATCTTCAAGTTCAGGCATTCTTGCCGCCAATGCCTGGTCCAATGCTACCGGATGTCCCGTACACCAGCCGTAATCTATCCAATCTCCGCTGGTAACAACTTTGACAGCTTCCCTGGCTGTACACAATTTTGACGCATAAAGCTTCTTGTAATCCATATCGTATCCTCCTTCTACAAATTTTCCCTATAACTTATTGAACCAATTAAGATATTTTTTTAACAATTTTTAGTATAGCATGATTTTATAAAAAGGTCAACTATCTTGCAACGCCAAAAGCGAAACATACAGTGTGCGTGCGAATTATACGCATTCGAAGTATTTTTTCTTATTTTCGTCCTTCCGCTAATGATAATTTTTATAACGTTAGAGTGCTTTTTTCGCCAAAATATTGATATTAAAATAACAATGTCATCTACAATCTACAACCTATATTTTGGTTTTTCTCCCTTGTACAGCCAGTATCTCAAATAATCATCCGCTACAATCGCTGCCGCGCTCAATACGAACCAGACAGCTGCATATGGAAGACAGATCTGTCCATAGAGATTAAAGGGCACCCGGCTATAATCCCATATATCCAGTTTCAGCCACAGATTCAGGATCACCCCTGCACAGAATTCAAGAAAAGTGATCATCAGCATCGACAAAAACATTTGCTGCAGCAGCGTATATCTGCCCCGCTGCTTCTCGTTGAGGAGTCCGCACAAAATAAAACAGATGCCGCCCAGAACAAACATGCTCCAATGTGAAAATCCCCTTGTAAAAATTTCAATTCCATAATAAATGCTGCCGCCGAATACAAATAGAAACAGAAACTTACATAAAGCTATCATTTTTCTATCCTTTCCGCTGTCTTTCCAGACAGCTGCCAACTCTTTTATAGTAGTATAGACTTCCAAATAGCTTTTTAGTCCTTTTATCCGATGAATATATCTTATACATGAAAAGCCTTTTTTCAGACACGCTCTAGTATTTTCTGACAGAGTGTGCTACAATTTCATAGGTATTTAAATGGAAGTATTCTTATTTTATAAATCATACAACTGTGCATATTTGTGCAGCACTTAAACAACGGAGCGTGATCTATGTCACTATTAGATTTATATACATCCTGTCAGCTTTGTCCCAGAAACTGCAAAGCTGACAGACAACATGGACAAACCGGATTCTGTCATGTGCCGGCCGATCTGAAGGTCGCCCGGGCCGCACTTCATATGTGGGAAGAACCCTGCATTTCAGGCGAAGCAGGTTCAGGTGCTGTCTTTTTCTCCGGCTGCAGCGTGGGCTGTGTTTTCTGCCAGAATCATGCCATTGCTGCCGGCCAGAGCGGCAAGAGGATTTCTATAGAGAGACTGGCCGATATATTTCTGGAACTGCAGGCAAAAGGTGCCAACAATATCAACCTTGTCACACCGGAGCACTATGCACCCTCCATTGCACTGGCCCTTGATATGGCCAAGGCAAAGGGACTGCATCTGCCAATCATCTGCAACTGCAGCGGCTATTCTTCTCTGACTGCTCTGCGTATTCTTTCTGATCATGTCAACGTCTGGCTGCCGGATTTTAAGTATTACAGTCCTGAATTATCCAGAAAATATTCCCATGCGCCGGACTATTTTACAGTGGCCTGTCAGGCACTTCAATTCATGTATGAACAGGCCGGTGATCCCGTCTTTGATGACAGTGGTATCATTCAAAAGGGCATCATCGTCCGGCATCTAACCCTGCCCGGCTGTATGGAAGATTCCAGAAGCGTCATTCACTATCTCCACGAAACCTACGGAGACAAGATTTATATCAGTATCATGAACCAATTCACTCCTGTTTCTGAACTGCTTTCAGATTACCCGGAACTCAATCATACAATTTCCACTTCCGATTATGATGCTTTGGTTGACTATGCCATTGACATCGGTATCGAAAACGGTTTTATTCAGGAAGGTGAAACTGCCAAAGAAAGTTTCATTCCGCCATTTGACAACGAAGGAGTTTAATATTTATGTACAACAAGAAAAAAACAACTGATAAGCCGGTTGGAAAATCATCCGGTTTAAACCATTCATCTTCAACCAGGACTTTTTCAAAAAAAAGCGATTCTAAAAAGACTATCTCCCAGCAAGGCAAAACACACAAGCCAGCTGCTGTTAAAATAGAATCCGATGCCAAAGCATCATATAGAAAAATATCCACAGCAGTTTCTCAAAACCCAGATGTCTGTCCTGTTCACCGAAAGTGCGGCGGCTGCCAGTATCAGGGTATGGCTTACAAAAAACAGTTATCTCTAAAACAACGTCAGGCCAACATGCTTCTGGGCAAGTTCGGACCAGTGCTTCCGATCATCGGCATGAAAGATCCTCTTCATTACCGCAACAAAGTACATGCCGTCTTTGCATTTGAAAAAGGCAAAGCCATCGCCGGTACTTATCAGGAAGGCACCCACAAAGTCGTCCCTGTGGAAAGCTGTCTGATTGATGATGAAAAATCCGATGCGATTATCCAGACAATCCGCGGACTTCTGAGATCCTTCAAGATTAAAACTTACAACGAGGATTCAGGCTACGGACTCCTCAGACACGTATTAATTCGCCGTGGTTTTACAAGCGGTGAGATTATGGTTGTGCTAGTTGCATCCTCTCCTGTTTTCCCTTCTAAGAATAATTTTGTCAAAGCCCTCAGAAAAGAACATCCGGAGATTACAACTGTGATTCTCAATGTCAATGACCAGAATACCAGCATGGTTCTGGGAGATCGCAATATCACCCTTTACGGCAAAGGCTTCATTGTTGATACATTATGCGGCCATACATTTGCCATTTCACCATCTGCCTTCTATCAGGTAAATCCGGTTCAAACAGAGATTCTTTACCAGACAGCCATGGATTATGCCGGACTGACAGGTAAAGAAACAGTTGTAGATGCCTACTGCGGTATCGGAACCATTGGCATCATCGCCGCTGACAAAGCCAAATCCGTTATTGGTGTTGAATTAAATCCAGCCTCTGTGAAAGACGCCAGAAACAATGCCCGTCACAACAACGTCGGCAACATTACCTTCTATCAGAATGATGCTGAACGCTTCTTAAACGAAATGCAGGAACAGAATGCCAAGGCAGATGTGATCTTCATGGACCCTCCGAGAGCCGGTTCCACACAATCTTTCATGGCCTCTGCCATCTCCCTGAATCCGGACCGCATTGTTTATATTTCCTGTAATCCGGAAACACTGGCAAGGGATCTGGAATTTTTTAAGAAACATCAGTACACCGCTGAGAAAATTCAACCGGTGGATATGTTCCCATTCACAACACACATGGAAACCGTGTGCCTCTTAACCCGCAGAAAGCATCTAGCAAAAACTCCATACTAAACAGCAAAATCCCCGAAGGAATTCCTCCGGGGATTTCGTTATTATTAATATATCGTTTATTATTTTGCTGCTGTTTCAACAGTTTCTGTTTCGGAAACCGCTGTTTCAGATGCAGTTGTAGTTTCGCTGGCTGCTGCACTCTCTGTAGCTGCTGCAGTATCTGTCTCAGAAGCTGTCTCTGCTGCAGCCTCTGTCTCATGCAGGTAAGCAACGTGATGTCTGCTGTCCTTAACTTCCAGGTCTGCTGTCAGATTAGACATGTAATCATTCAGCTTGTTGGATGTGATGGTATCTTTGATGTTCACATACCATTCTTCTTTATTATCTCCTACAAAGTAAATGATATGATAGCCATAATCGGATTCTACAATACCTGTATCACCAGGCTTACGGGAAGCATCGAAAATCCAGTCATTGAAGTTTGTAACCATCTGACCTTCTTTAACAGCTTCGTAAAGACCACCATTTGTGTTGGAGCCGGAATCATCACTGTATGTGTTTGCCAGCTCTGCAAAGCTGTCTTCTGTCGCATCACCGCTCTTCCAGTCTTTCAAAATCTGCTCAGCCTTCACCTTTGCAGCTGCCTTTGCATCTTCCTTGGCCTGTTCCTGTGCTTCTGCAGATTCTGTCTCTGCTGTCTCCGTTTCACCTGCTGCAGCTGTTTCCGTTTCTGCTGTCTCAGCAGTATCTGTTGAAGCTGTATCTGCACTGATCAGAATCTGTCGAACATCAACGGTCTTTGTATGATCAAGGTATCTGTCTTTGAAGTAAACAACATAATATGCATTATTGGCAGTATCTTCGATCACAGTTGTATCTCCTGCCTGACGATCCGCATCAAATAACCAGTTGGCAACATCTGTCGGACTGATAGAGGATTTCTTCTTGTCTGTATTCAGAGAATCAACGGTTGTATCAGATGCATACTTATCATAAACTTTCTCGAAAGAAGCTTCATCCTCGATCTTGGAAAGCATCTCTTCAGCTTTTGCTTTGGCAGCTGCCATTGCTGCTTTCTTCGCTTCTTCTTCAGCCTTGGCTGCGGCTTCGCTTTCTTCCGCACTCATTGTCTCAGATTCTGTTTCTGTCTGAGTTTCTGTCACTGCAGTTTCAGAAGTGCTCTCTGCGGCTGTTTCAGAAATACTTTCAGCAGCTGTTTCTGTCTGGGCCTCTGGTTCAGTCTCAGTCTCTTCTTCCGGCATATCTGCTTCAATCTTGCAGACTCTGTAATCTACAGAATCATAATTGTCCTTGTTCTCATCATAGTAAGTATTGATTTCGTCATCTGTAACTTCGATATCGTCCTTGACATCATTGTAATAAGCAGATGCAAGACCACTCATCTCTACATATGGTTTGATACCTTCAAGTGTTGCATCACTGCCAAATACAGACTTGCAATATTCATCTTCACTGACTCCCTGCTGCTGGGCATAGGATTTAATGGAAGTGACCATATCGTCATAATCAGAAGATGCATCATACTCAAAACCTTTTTCATTGGCTTCATCTGTCAGTGCATAAACATTCTTCAGCTGATTGACTGCCTGCTGCTGGAAATAATCATCCCATGTCATTGTATCTGAATACTGCTGCTGATCCAGCGGTTTGGATGTATCCAGACCAAAGTAAGACAGATAACTTCCATATGTGGAAGCAAATGAATTCAGGCTGCTGTAATAATAATAGTCAAATTCAGCTTTCTGAATTTCATGACTGCCTACAGTGATATATGGGCCATGTTTTTCCTGGTAATTGTCATAAAATTTCCATGCTGCGATACATACACAGATGACAACTGCAAGAATACAACCTGTTTTGATAATCTTCTTCTCTTTCTTAGCCTTACGTTCTTCCTCCTGACGACGCTGCATCTTCAGGTCATACTTTGTCATTTTCTTCTCCGACTTTGTGTTGTCTGCCGGACTATTGGATTTGTTGTTCTTTTCAGACATATCAACTGCCGCGATGCCCACCGTTCTGGCAGGTACCGCGTCGCTCCTTCCTACTATTAATTTCTAATATTCTTCATAGCTTACTTCTGTCCAGGCCAGCGATAGATTGCTGTTGTCACTGGCGGCATCCTCAAATACCCACATAAGTCTGGAGCCATAAGAAGTATTCTCCATACATTCACGATTAATGATCGTGACATGTGTCTCTTCCGTTATATCTGTCAACGCATCATAAAAGCCTTCCAGATCATTGCCATAATATTCCGGAAAATCAAACACATCAAATAGGTACTCCTGTGCTGAGGATTCCAAAGCCATATACTTTCCATTTAATGTAATCTCTTTCATCGTCCTGTTCTCCCCTCATTCCGCTATACGGCGTACAGCGCATTAATGGTAATAGAAAACACCCGGGCCGCAGCATCCGGCACCCGGACACAAACATCCGCAAGCCGCATTCAGACATAAAATCTTGCAGCACCAGTCTGAGACATTGATGGTCGGCATGCCATAAGACTGTCCCATATCCTGATACCACTGTCCACCGGATTCCAGCTGACTGAGCAGCTGCCGATACTGCATGTTGTTCGGATCCATCTCCACTGCTTTCCTGGCATGCTCTTTGGCATTGATATTGCTTCCCATCCTTGCATTGGCAAGGGCGCTCAGATAATACCACTGGGCATTGCGGTTGGCAATACTGTCAAGGACATGCAGTGCTTCCGTATAACTTCCGGCATTGATATAATTGGCTGCTGCCCGGAACTTCAAGGAATCCTCATCCTGATACTGGTTCTGCTGATTCTGCTGCTGGCTGCCATAACCGCCATAACCACTGCCATAGCCGCCGAATCCACCGAAACTGCCCCAGAAATCCTGTCCGCCGGCTGAACCACCATAACCGCCGTAGCCCGCGCTGCTCTGTCCTGAAGTTCCACGCTCACGTTCATTGATAATCTGATTGTAAGCAGCCTGAACCTCTTTAAACTTCGCTTCTGCAGCTTCTTTGTTCGGATTATTAATATTCGCATCCGGATGATACTTCCTGCTCAGCTTTCGATATGCTTTTTTAATTTCGTCATTACTGGCATCTCTGCTTACACCAAGTACCTGATAAGGATCTGTCATTCGTTTTCTCCTGCCTTATTTCTTTTATTATAAACTGAGGCAAATTTTGCCCATACACCGGAATAGAGGATATTCCGAAGTATACCTACATCCTGGATGATCGGCAGACGTTCAAAGGCTTTGCAGCATTCCGCCATCTGCATCATCAACATACTCTGACATTCACTGTCAAAGTTCTCATCATCTTTCATCTTTATCAATGGATTGTAGTTCCCGGACTTCTCATCCTTCTCCACATCCTCATAAGCATCCATGAGATAGATAAACTTGCCGAGGAAGAACCCCATCTGTCTGAGATCTGATGACCATGCATCCTCTCTGCAGACAAATACCTCTGCTAACATCTTTCCTGTCAGACAGGCTGCTTCCTCAACATTATCTGAGTGTTTCTTTTCGCACCGGGCAAGGGCTTTCATATAGTCCGCCACTGCCTTGTGCTGTCTTGGATACTTTGCTTTAATTGCTTCATATTGCTTCGAAAGCAGCTGTGCAGCTGCATAGCGGGAAATCCTTCTCTCATCCTGCCAGTCATCCAGTAAATTGTAGTATGCCAGCAGAACATTCATATCTGCACAGTAGGATGAAAAGTCATTCCATCTCTCTGTATGCTGCTTCATAGGATGAACAAGACATCTTCCCGTCTTCTCATGAAGCGGATGTTCATAAACACCATTTAAAAGAATAACAAGAAATGTCATATCATATGTCAGAGTCAGCTGACCGGCCCGTCCGTGACGTCCATGAAGTGCATGGCACAAACCGCAGTAATAAGCGTCATATGCTGCTGATTCTTTAACTTTTAATTCTGACCGATTAACTGTGATATATCCAAACATTTGATTCCTTCCATTGCTGACGGTATTTGATTCCTGTTCATTCCATACTAATTCCAAATAAACAAAATAGCAATTAAATGATTATTATTTTTTTATAAAACTCTGGGAAACAGTTGATGCAGGTATAAAGGCAGGCACACCAGACCTGCCGGTGTGCCCGTGTCAATTCATCTTTAAATTATGACAGTCTTGCCATAAATGCTTCGTTATTAATAATCGCACGTTTGTGGATACCTGTGCCTACAAGACCTTTCTCATCGTAGACATTCACTTCAAATACAAGCTTCTTGCCATTCACTTCTTTTAAAAGGCTTTCGCATCTGACAGTCATGCCCACCGGTGTTGCTGCAATGTGTTTGATATCAACGGCTACACCAACTGTACCTTCACCTTCTGCAAGATATGGCTGAACGCTTTCTGCACATGTGCCTTCCATCAATGCGATCATGCTTGGTGTCGCATAAACCGGAAGTAAACCACTGCCTACCTTGCTTGCTGTCACTTCATCTGTTACAACAATGCTTTTCTCATTCTTAATTCCTGCTTCCATTTGTAAAGCCTCCTTATGATATTGTCTGCAGATCAGATTATTCGTAATCGTCCTCTTCACTGCTCATATCTTCTTTGGCTTCTGATTCATCAGCATCTTCGTCATCTTCCGCATCCTCATCAGAATCTTCCTTCTCATCTTCAAAGATATCTTCATCATCCACATCAAGAGCAATGTCATAAACATCATTGCCGATTGAAGGCTTATCATCTTCATCATCCGCATCTTCACCGCTTGAAAGGATCTTCACATCACCATTCATCAGTTCATCAACTGCAACTGATAAAGGTTTCTTGTTCTTGTAATCAGGGACAGCAGATTCTGCACCTGCAATAATCTGTCTTGCACGCTTAGCTGCTGCAATAACGATTGAATATCTGCTGCTGACGATTGGCTGTTCGCCTTCTTTTACTTCACTGTTCACAGCATTCATTAATTCCGTATAAGATGGATGTAACATGTATCATTCTCCTTTTCTATATGCCTGCAGGTCTCTCTGCAGTTCCTGAATCTTCGCGCCATTAAACTGGGTTCTCTGGTGTTCTGCATCAATCAGCCGGTGGATTGCTTCCACACAGTTCTCCACTTCATCATTGATCACAACATAATCATACTGATTAATCTTCTCTGCCTCAACACCGGCTGTCGCCAGTCTTGATGCGATCACTTCTTCTGTCTCAGTCTGGCGGCCGCGAAGTCTTCTTTCAAGTTCTTCAATCGACGGTGGTGTCAGAAAAATCAAAATTGCTTCCGGCATTGCTTTCTTTACCGCAAATGCCCCCTGCTGCTCAATCTCAAGGATGACATCATATCCGGCAGCCAGATTCTCTTCCACATACTGACGGGGTGTGCCATAAGAATGTGCAACATACTGCGCATACTCCAGAAAAGCATCGTCTTCAATCATCTGTCGGAACTCTTCATCACTCTTGAAAAAATAATGTACACCGTGCTGCTCACCATTTCTCGGACTGCGTGTCGTTGCAGAAATGGACAGTTTATATTTCTCAGGGTACTTCTCAAGAAGTCTGTGAACAACAGTTCCTTTGCCTGCCCCTGAAAAACCAGAGATAATCGTCAAAATACCTCTCTTCTGATCACTCATCTTCCTCATCCTTTTCCGTATCTATTGTTTGTTCCTGTATCTCCCGGCCCTGGTACCGCCCGGCAATCGTCTCCGGCTGCAGTGCCGACAGCACAACATGATCATCTGTCATGATGATCACTGCCCGGGTCCTGCGTCCCTGCGTTGCATCAATCGCCCGGCCTTCATCCTTTGCGTTCTGCACGATCCGCTTACTGGGTGCAGAATCAGGGCTGATAATGGCCACGATCTTGGATGCATTGACCATATTGCCAAAACCGATATTGATCAATCTGCTCATCGCATTCTCCCTGACTATTCAATATTCTGAATCTGTTCTCTAACCTTCTCAATATCAGTCTTCAGATCAATCGCCGTATTGGAAATCAGAAGATCATTGGCCTTGGATAAAATTGTATTGGCCTCCCTGTTCATCTCCTGAGCGATAAAATCAAGCTTACGTCCGACACTTCCGCCATTGATCAGGGTTGTCCTTGTCGCTTCAATATGACTCTTCAGGCGGACAATCTCCTCATCCACACACAATTTATCTGCATAAATGGTTGTCTCCATGGCGATCCTGCCCTCATCCATATTCGTATCCCCCAGCAATTCTCTGACTTTCTCTTCCAGACGTGCCCGGTAATCCGCAATGATCTGAGGTGAACGTTCTTCAATGTAGGCAACATATTCCAGCATACCGTCCAGTTTTGCGATCAGATCCTTCTTCAGCTGCTCGCCTTCTCTGCTTCTCGTCTCCACAAGCCCTTCACAGGCTTTGATAATAGCCTGTTCAAGGAAATGCCACAGCTCATCTTCATCTACAGCCTGCTCCTCAAGGGTAAGAACCTCCGGATAACGTGAAAGTGCAGAAGCCCGGACATCATTATCAATTCCAAAATCTTCTGACATCTGACGAAGAGCATTCATATACTCCGCCGCCAGTTCTTTGTTGTATTTCAGACAGCTTCTGTTCTCAGTATAATCTTCATAAGTAATGAAAACATCAACCTTACCTCTCTGAATATACTTCTTCAACAGAGTACGGATCGCTGATTCAAAGAAGCCAAGCTTCTTCGGCATCTTGATGGTGATATCACAGTATCTGTGATTCACGGACTTCATCTCCACAATGACCTTTCTGTCTTTATCGGCAATCTCACATCGCCCAAAACCAGTCATACTCTTTAACATCTGGTTCACCTGCTCTCATGATATTGCATATGCCATCCTCTTTCTCCGTAGGTTCGGATGGATATATATGGACATATACACTTTATTATAAAACACAAAAAAATACAAGTCAACACAAAAAGCATACCCTCTCTGTACTTTCTGTAAAAGTTCCTTGCCCCGTTCTCTTTAAATATGATATGATATTATCTGAATTGAAAAGAAAGGAAGTACATCAATATGGCTTTAGATGGACTTGTTATATCCAATATCGCATATGAACTCTCGGAGACACTGACGGGAGGACGTATTAATAAAATTTATCAGCCGGAACCGGATGCTCTGATTCTCGGCATTAAGAATAACCGTACCAATTACAAACTGCTGATTTCTGCCAGTGCCTCTCTGCCACTGATTTATCTGACAGATGATACGCCGGCCAATCCGGCTGTAGCGCCGAACTTCTGCATGCTGCTGCGCAAACATATCAACGGCGGCAAAATTCTTTCCATTACCCAGCCCGGACTGGAACGTATCCTGCATTTTCATATTGAACATCTCAATGAGATGGGGGATATCTGTGAGAAAGTACTTATTGTAGAATTGATGGGCAAACACAGCAATATCATTTTCTGTCAACCTGATATGACAATCATTGACAGCATCAAGCATATTTCTGCCAATGTTAGTTCTGTCCGGGAAGTTCTCCCGGGAAGACCGTATTTTATCGCCGAAACACAGCACAAACTGAATCCTCTGGAAATTAATGAAGAAACTTTTATTGGTGAAGTGCTCTCGCAGCCTCTGTCGGTAGGCAAAGCGATTTACACAATGATCACCGGCATCAGTCCGCTCATTGCCGAGGAGCTCTGTTTCCGGGCTTCCATTGATTCCGGTGCCAGCACCAAAGCTTTATCCGAGCTGGAACAGCTGCATCTTTACCGAACATTTGAGAAATTAAAAGAAGATATCATTGAGCATCGCTATCAGCCGAACATCGTTTCTGACGAAGGCACGCCGACGGAATTTTCTTCTACACAGCTGACCTGTTACGGTGAACTGCAGGAAGAAGACTTTGACAGCATTTCCGAAGTCCTCCGATATTATTATGCCGCCCGCAATGCGGCTACAAGAATCCGCCAGCGTTCTTCCGACCTTCGACGGATTGTGACAACAGCCCTTGAGAGATGCCGCAAGAAATATGCCCTTCAGGCCAAACAGCTGAAGGACACCGAGAAGAAGGATAAATACCGTATTTACGGTGAAATGTTAAACACCTACGGCTACAGTCTGGAACCCGGTGCCAAAAGTCTGAAGTGTGTCAACTACTATACCAACGAAGAAATCCAGGTGCCTTTGGATCCACAGTTAAGTGCCCATGAAAACTCTGTCAAATATTTTGACCGCTATGCCAAGTTGAAACGGACATGGGAAGCCCTCTCCGTCCAGATTCAGGAAACCAAAGATGAGCTGGAACATCTGGATTCCATCAGCACAGCCCTTGATATCGCCGTCTCAGAAGATGATTTGATTCAGCTCAAAGAAGAACTGATTCAGTTTGGCTATATCAAACGCCATTATTCCGGCAAAAAGGGCAACAAAAAAGTCCGCATCAACAGCAAACCATTCCACTATATCTCATCAGATGGCTTCCATATGTATGTGGGCAAGAATAACTTCCAGAACGAAGAATTGACCTTCAAATTCGCCACAGGCAACGACTGGTGGTTCCATGCCAAAGGCATCCCGGGCTCCCACGTCATCGTCAAGAGTGAAGGGCAGGAGCTCCCGGACCGCACCTTCGAAGAAGCCGGCCGACTGGCCGCTTACTACTCCAAAGGCCGTGACGCGGAAAAAGTCGAAATCGACTACATCCAGAAAAAACAGGTCAAAAAAACCCCCGGCGGGAAACCAGGCTTTGTTATCTACCATACGAACTATTCATTGCTGATCGACCCGGATATCCGAAACATTCAGCAGGTCAAATAAACCGGCCTTTGACGTTGGACTTCGCGATGGCTATGTAAAATCAGGCACGTTCGCACTGCCCGGCATTGGCAGTGGTACATAAAGTGGTACAAAACACCACTTAAGTACCAGCCATGCCGGAAGCACCTGATTTTACATAGCCATCGCGAAGTCCAACTGTGTATTGGGGCCACTTCTATTATATTTAAAATGCTGAAGATTTCGAATAGGGATTTTAAGAAGCATTTACTAATTAATAGAAAAAGTCCGTCCTCTATTAACTGTTGAAACGCCCCATCATCCAAATCAAGGTGCTTCTATCACGGCCAGTACTTAGGCGTTGTCCTTTAACGCCTTATGTACTGTTGCCAGGTGCTGAAGGTTCAGTGAACCTTCGTTAGCACCGACCGGAGTGGAACGAAGACATAGGCAGTGCGAACGTGCCTGATTTGGACGATGGGGCAGTCAATATTTAATAGAGGACGGACTTTTACCTTTACTGGGCTACGGCATGGCCTTTCTGATAGATCACGTCTACGACTTCTGAAACATATTTCTCACATGTTGCATCGTCCGGTGCTTCTACCATGACACGGATAACCGGTTCTGTACCGCTCTCACGGACAAGGATACGGCCTTCGCTGCCGAGTTTTTCTGTAACAGCATCAACAGCAGCCATGACATCTTTGTCTTCTCTGGCTGTCTTCTTATCTCTAACGCGGACATTCTTCAGCAGCTGAGGATAGATCTTCACAGGTTCTGCCAGCTTACTGAGTGACTGCTTCTCTTCCAGCATCACTTCCATCACCTTGATGGCTGTCAGAATACCGTCACCGGTTGAAGCATATTTGCTGAAAATGATATGACCAGACTGCTCACCGCCGATACGGTGGCCGTTCTGCTGCATATTCTCATAAACGTATTTGTCACCCACATTGGTTTTCTCATAGTTGATACCTGCTTTGTCAAAAGCCTTATAAAGGCCGAGATTTGACATAATAGTTGTAACAACCGTGTTGTTTGTCAACTTGCCGTGTTCTTTCATATAATGGCCGCAGATATAGAGGATCAGATCACCATCAATGACATTGCCATTCTCATCCACAGCAATACATCTGTCTGCATCGCCGTCGAAAGCAAAACCGACATCCAGTTGTTTCTCTTTGACAAAATCCTGAAGAACATGGATATGAGTGGAACCGCAGTCTGTATTGATATTGAATCCATCCGGATGATTATTGATCACATAGGTCTTAGCACCCAATGCATCAAAAACACTCTTGGCAATCATCCACGCACTGCCGTTTGAACAGTCAAGGCCTACGCGCATGCCTCTGTAGGAACGTGTTGCCAGTGTGATGAGATAACCGATATAACGATTTCTTCCTGCTGCATAATCGACTGTGCAGCCAATCTTCTCACCATAAGCCAGCGGTACTTCACCGGATTCACCATCAAGATATGCTTCAATCTCTGCAATGACATCTTCTGCCATCTTCTCACCACGGTCATTGATGAGCTTGATACCATTGTCATAATATGGATTATGGCTGGCCGAGATCATAATACCGCAGTCAAAATCTTCTTCTGTACGAACCACATAAGCCACACTCGGTGTTGTGGTTACGTGAAGCAGATAAACATCTGCACCTGATGCAGTCAGCCCTGCAACCAACGCATATTCAAACATATAACTGCTTCTTCTTGTATCCTTGCCGATGACAACTTTACAGGATTTATCCTTTGCCGCACCGTAATACCAACCGATAAAACGACCTACTTTGAAAGCATGTTCAACGGTCAACTGTTTATTGGCTTCACCTCTGAAACCATCTGTACCAAAATATTTACCCATTATGAATTTCTCCTTAACTTCACAACATCTATAATTGTTCAAGACAATTACGAAAATCTAAATATATACAGGTTTATTATAACGCGTTCTGATGATTAATGCAAACAGCTACCATCATCTGACGCATCTAAAACATGTTTATCTGGTAAAATATTTTTCTTTGATAATATCAACAGGCATGTCCTGTCCTGTCCAGATCTTGAAAGCTGCAGCCCCCTGATACAGCAGCATATACAGACCATTAAATGTCGGGCAGCCTTTTTCAGATGCCAGCTTCAAGAGCTTTGTCTGTTCCGGATTATAAATAACATCAGAAACAATTAAAGACTCTCTGAAAACGTCCGTATTCTTAATGAGACACGCGTCCACATTTGGCGCCATGCCGACAGAAGTACCGTTGGTCAGGATATCGCTGGCCGCAATGCTATCATAAAGTGCCTGCTCATCTGCCAGATCGTGCAATGTCACCTTACAGGATGTCTTCGCTGTGATATTGGCTGTCAGCTTTTCAAGTCGTCCATAGAACTGATCCTTAATATTGAACACCCGAATTTCTTTCAGGCCATCCAGGGCAGCCTGAACACAGATGGCTGTAGCTGCACCGCCGCCGCCAAGAAGTGTCATGGTCTTGCCTGTCAGATCATATCCGGCATCTCTTGCAGCTTCCATATAACCGATACCATCTGTTGTATGGCCTGTCAGCACACCATTGTCATTAACAACCGTATTCACTGCTCCGATCAGTTCCGCTGCAGGCGACAATTTGTCACAATAGGTACACATCAGATTCTTGTCAGGCATTGTCAGATTAAATCCACGGACACCAAGAACCTTCAGACCTTCTACCGCTGTCTTCAGATTATCTGTATCCACATCAAAAGCAAGATAAGCATAATCCAGTCCCAGCTGTCTGAATGACTCATTGTGCATCATCGGTGAAATGCTGTGTGCCACAGGGCTTCCAAGGAGTCCTGTTAATACGGTATGTCCTGTAATTCTGTCTTTCATTTTCTACCTCCAATATCAGACCGGATCCACATGCCGGCAGCGTTGAATTTCCTATCTGCCGCGTGAAAAAAAAGGAGTACGCCAAAACCTGAGAATGTCAGGTCAATGGCGATACTCCCGTCTGTATTCCTACATAAATTCTTCTGAGAACGAGATGAAACACGCTCCGCAAGTTTCACTCGTTATCGCAATATGTCTGCACTCCGTTTCGGTCGTTGCAGAACAAGCGCCACTGGCGCTTAACAACGTCAAAGCCACATGCAAGCATGGGCTTTGACTTATTATTCGCGTAAATTAAACTCTCTTCAGATATTCGCCTGTTCTTGTATCAATCTGGATCTTGTCACCGATCTCAACAAACAGAGGAACATTGATCTGAGCACCAGTTTCAACTGTACATGGCTTTGTAGCACCTGTAGATGTGTTGCCCTTGAAACCTGGTTCTGTCTCTGTTACTTCAAGCTCTACGAAAAGAGGTGGCTCAAGGTCGAAGATCTTGCCTTTGTAAGACATGATCTTAACTGTCATCTCTTCCTTGACAAATTTCATTCTGTCTTCAACTTCTTCATGAGGCATAGCGAACTGGTCGAATGTCTCCTGATCCATAAAGTTGTAAGCTTCACCATCATCGTACAGATACTGTACTTCTTTTCTCTCGATGTAGGCTGTCTCAAATTTTGCTGTAGGGTTGAAAGATTCCTCTCTGATACCACCGTTCATAATTCTCTTATATTTTGTTCTTACAAACGCAGCGCCCTTGCCTGGCTTAACATGCTGGAACTCGATAACCTGACATACATCGTTATCATATTCAAATGTTACGCCATTTCTAAAATCACCTGCAGTAATTGTAGCCATTTAAAAATCCTCCTTAAAATACTCAATTAAATATAGTATATAAAATTATAGCACTTTTTTCAACTATTTTTTCATGGTTTTCTTATAAAAATAAAGAATAACCCATTCCAATCGACGTTTGAGGACAATCTGGATCTCCTCTTTCGGGTTAATGGGCTTCACAAGTATACTGTGAATTCCGACTCTTCTTGCTCCCCAGACATCTGTAAAAAGCTGATCACCGATAAAAACCGTATTGTTTTTGTCAGTGCCTATTTTTTGCATTGCACGCTCATAGCCTTTTTTCCCGGGCTTCCCCGCCTTAAAAATATAAGAAACGCCGATTTTTTCATTAAACATTTTTACTCGGGGTTCTTTGTTATTTGATAATAAACAACAGGAAAAACCTATCTCTTTCAGATGCCGAAAAAGTGCAATGGCCCGTTCATCTGCCGGCGCGCCATGAGGAACCAATGTATTGTCAATATCAAAGATCAGTCCTCTGCATCCCTCTTTATAAAGTTTTTCATAATCAATGACATAGGCCGAATCCAGCCATTCGTCCGGATAAAATTGTTCTATCATGGTCCATCCTCTGTTTTGCCCTTTGCTTTTTTGGGAAAAGCACTATTTTTCTCCGGGTGCATAAAATAAATAGAAAGCCAGCTAAAGGAGCATTGCCATGCAGTCATTCCCCCAGCCCCTCTCTGCTGCGCAGGAAGCCTCTTACCTCAGGCAATATCAAAACGGTGATATGCATGCCCGTGATATACTCATAGAAAGAAATCTCCGCCTTGTGGCGCATATTGTCAAAAAATATATCCATTCCGGAAAAGAAACGGATGAATTAATCTCTATTGGAATCATTGGGCTGGTCAAGGCCGTCAACACCTATAATTTTGATAAAGGCAGCCGCCTGGCTACTTATGCCGCCCGCTGTATCGACAATGAACTGCTGATGCTCATGCGCGGTGACAAAAAGCGTTCCCGGGAGGTCTCTCTCTACGATCCTATCGGAACTGACAAGGAGGGCAACGAGATCACTCTTCTCAGCATTATTGAACACAACAATGAAGATGTTGTCGAACAGCTGGCCCGCAAACAGTCTCTTCAAAAACTGTCAAAGATCATCTCAGAGGTTCTCACTCCCAGGGAATACTTTGTCGTTATCCGGCGTTATGGGCTCTTCGGTCACTCTGAATCCACACAGCGTGAACTAGCCAGTCAGCTGAATATCTCCCGCAGCTATGTCTCCCGCATCGAAAAAAAGGCTCTTGAAAAGCTCCGGCATCATTTAGATTAATCGTCTGTTTTTTCAGCTCTTCGAAGCAGATCCTGATCACTCAATTCAATGCCAAGATCCACATAGATTCTCTGTTTTGGATGCGGGCAGCTTTCCATATCGCTGCCTTCTTCATCACAGATACGCAGTACATTCACAGACAGATCTCTTCCATCCGGCTTCATAACTTCTATTGTCTCCCCAACGGAAAACTTATTGCGCTGTTCAAGCCCATACAGGCCTTCACTGTTCTGACCGTTAATAATACCCAGATACGTATATTCTTTGACATAAGTATTGCTGTCATAAATCTGTGTTTCGTGGGTCGGCTTGCCGAAAAAGAAGCCTGTTGTAAACTGTCTGTACGTACATTTTGCAATCTGTTCACGATAATAAGGCAGATTCTCTCTGTAAAGCTTTTCATCTTTAAGATAATCATCAATTGCCTTACGATAAGTACGTGCTACAACCGCCACATAGAGTGCGGTTTTCATACGTCCTTCAATTTTAAAGCTATCAATGCCGGCTTCAATCAGCTCCGGAATATGATCGATCATACAGAGATCCTTTGAATTGAAGATGTAGGTGCCTCTTTCATTCTCATACACCGGCAGGTATTCTCCCGGTCTGGATTCTTCCATCACCGCATATTTCCATCTGCAAGGATGGGTACAGGCTCCCTGATTGGCATCTCTTCCTGTAAAATAATTGCTGAGCAGGCATCTGCCTGAGTAGGAAATACACATCGCGCCATGGACAAATGTCTCTATCTCCAGATCATCCGGAATGTGCTTTCTGATATCCGCAATTTCATCCATTGATAACTCTCTGGCAGTTACGACTCTTCTGGCACCCTGCCGGTACCAGAAATTGTAAGTGCCGTAATTCGTATTGTTGGCCTGTGTACTGATGTGTACATCAATTTCAGGAACAATTTCCCTTGCAATATCAAAAACTCCCGGATCAGAGATGATCAGTGCATCCGGTTTGATGTCCTTTAACTCTTTAAAGTATTCCCTGACGCCATCCAAATCCTGATTATGTGCCAAAATATTGGATGTTACATAGACTTTCACGCCATGAGCATGGGCAAAATCAATGCCCTCTTTCATATCTTCCAGTGAAAAATTCTTGGATTTTGCTCTCAGGCTGAAAACTTCACCGCCGATATATACGGCATCCGCACCAAAAATGACCGCTGTCTTTAACACTTCAAGACTGCTGGCCGGTACTAATAATTCCGGTATTCTCATTGTCAACTTTATCTCCTCTATTCTGTCAGTTTCGTGCTGATGGTCACGCCATCACCCACGGTTAATACAGCTGTTTCAAATTCTTTCATATGCTTTAACTGCCACAGATAATCCCGCATTCTGCTGTAAATGGTACGATTACGTCTTGTTACCGCAAAACGTGATTCAATAATATCTCCATCCTGAAGAACATTATCCGAAACAAGAAGGCCGCCTTTTTTCAGCAGTCTCAGGACTTCCGGAAGGAAATGGATATACTGTCCCTTGGCTGCATCCATAAAAACGAAGTCATATCCCGGTTCAAGACCGGCCATTACTTCCAGTGCATCCCCTTCAATCAGTGTAATGCAGTCTTCTTTGCCGGCCCGACGGATATTCTCTCTGGCAATCGGAATTCTCTTTTCATATTTTTCAACTGTTGTGATCGTCGCCCCGGGTTCAAGACACTCACTCATTAAAATGGCGGAATATCCGACTGCGGTACCAATTTCAAGAATTCTCTGCGGTCTGTTCATACGCAGCAAAACTTTCAGTAAACATCCCGTCTCCTGTCGGATGATCGGGACTCTGTCAGCCCTTGCCTCCCTGCCGATGGCCTCAATGATTTCTGATTCTCCACTATCCAAAGAATGCAGATAGGCTGTCAGTCTTTCATTGACTATCATTATTCTTACCTCAATTTCTCAATTTCTTGCAAGGCAATACAAAGAGCTGTTGCGGAACCGGAGAATTTCCCCGGCTCTGCCACAGCCCTGACCTATTCTGTTGATGTTTCTGCAGTGCCTGCTCCTGCCATAACCGCAAGCATCTGATCCATCGTCATCGATGGACTCAGCTCGTAATTACCAGGCTTAAGCATGCCTTTGTACTGAGACAGTCCAACATGTATTATAAATGCATATTTGTACTTAATAAGGCCTTTCTTTTCAAGAATAGCTGCAATTTCATCGGTACTGGCACCGTCGCTGATCTGAACAGGTACAATTTCCTCGGAGGATGCCGCAACGGGTCTGTCTCCAAAAACTTCATATGCGAAATCATAGGACCAAGTGATCACACGAACTGCCAAAAGGATCACAAGAATATAAATGATAACATTTAATGCAACGCCAAATGTACCTACGAATAATTTCTTTATCATAACGCTCTCCATTTTACGGAAAATGTCTTTATCTTCTGCATCTCCGGACTGTAATTAAATAATCGGAAGAAAAACTATACTTCCATGATGATCGGAAGGATCATAGGATTTCTCTTTGTCTGCTTCCAGAGGAAATCTCCAAGAGAATCTCTGATCACATTCTTGATCTTGCTCCAATCAGAGATATTGTGGCTGAGACAATCATCCAGGGCATCGCTGACAACTCTTCTGGCATCTTCCATCAGTGATTCGGATTCTCGTACATAAACAAACCCTCTTGATACGATATCCGGACCTGCAAGCAGCTGATTGCTATACCTCTCAAGGGTCAGTACAACGATGAGCAGACCATTCTGAGACAACATCTGTCTGTCTCTTAATACAATATTGCCTACGTCGCCGACACCAAGACCATCCACCATCACACAGCCGTGCGGTACCTGACCGGTAATCTCTGCCTTCTCCTGACCAATCGTCAGTACATCGCCGGACTGCATCAGCATAATATGGTCTTTCTCTACACCCATGGTCTCAGCCAGCTTCGCACCGGCTTTCAGATGTTTGTATTCGCCATGAACCGGAATTGCATATTTCGGCTTTGTCAGTGCATAGATCAGTTTGAGCTCTTCCTGGCAGGCATGACCTGATACATGCGTATCCTGGAAAATGACTTCCGCACCTTTACGGTACAGTTCATTGATAACGTTGGTTACTGCCTTCTCATTACCCGGAATAGGGTTGGAACTGAATACAATGGTATCTCCCGGTTTGATAGAAACCTTGCGGTGTGTATTGGCTGCCATTCTTGACAAAGCCGCCATTGTCTCGCCCTGGCTTCCTGTTGTGATCAGAACAAGCTTATCATCAGGATAATTGCGCATTGTGTCAATATCAATCAATGTATTGTCCGGAATTTTAATATAACCAAGTTCTGAGGCAATGGTAATGATATTCACCATGCTGCGGCCTTCAACAATAACCTTGCGGCCATGCTCATAGGCTGCATTGATAATCTGCTGTACACGATCCACATTGGATGCAAATGTTGCGATGATAATACGGCTGTTCTTATGATCATCAAAAATACGGCTGATGGTCTTGCCCACTGTTCTCTCAGACTGTGTAAATCCGGGACGCTCTGCATTGGTACTCTCACAGAGAAGTGCCAGTACACCCTTCTTGCCAAGTTCTGCAAAACGGATCAGGTCGATCATCTCACCAAATACCGGTGTGTAGTCGATCTTAAAGTCACCGGTATGCACAATAATACCTGCCGGTGTATAGATTGCCAGTGCAGCAGCATCTGCGATACTATGATTGGTTTTAATAAATTCAATTCTGAAGCATCCAAGATTGATAGACTGTCCATGTCTGACAACTTTTCTCTTGGTCGTCTTCATCATATTATGTTCTTTTAACTTGTGTTCGATAATACCCATTGTCAGTTTTGTCGCATAGACCGGTGCATTGACACTCTGAAGAACATACGGCAGCGCGCCGATATGGTCTTCATGTCCATGGGTGATTACAAAACCTTTTACTTTCTCTATATTATCTTTCAGATAAGTCACATCCGGGATCACAAGGTCAATACCCAGCATGTCCTCATCCGGAAAGGATAATCCACAGTCAATAACAATAATACTGTCTTCGTATTCAATACAGGTAATATTCATACCTATATGTTCAAGTCCCCCTAAAGGGATGATTTTGATCTTTTCATTTGATACGCCTTTATTTGCTTTCAAAAAACTGCACCTCCGTTAAATCACAGGATTCATACAATATTTCAAAAGAAACAAGACTTGCATCTATTCTGATTTTGCTCCGTCCTTCTTGCGGCATTCCGCACAGTGTCCATAAAGCTTCACTTCATGATTACTGACAACAAATCCCATCGTCTGCTCAATCTTCTGTTCAAGATTATCCAGCAGATCTTCCTGAAATGCAAAAACTTTTCCACAGCTGACACAGATCATATGATGATGGTGATGATGGCTCTTCTGATCCTGATCACCAATCTCATACCGTACATAACCGTCATCCAAATTCAATTTGTCGATGAGGTTCATTTCTGACAGCAGCTGAATATTACGATAGACCGTAGCCAAGCCGATATCCGGCCAGTCCTTTTTCACAAGGTCATAGATTTCCTCAGCCGTCAAATGACACTCCGGCTGAGACAGAAGCACTCTTAATATAGCCATTCGCTGTGAGGTTGTCTTAAGTCCCCTCTCCTTCAGCAGCTTCCTGAACTCCTTTAATTGTTCCTCTATCATGCTTCTTCTGCCTTTCTCCTACTCTGCAATGTCTTGTAACGATCGAAATACATGTATCAATCATTCATACTTTAAATCAATGTCGTCCAGCATCTGTTCGAACACTTTGGAAATGACTTCCAGTTCTGTGCTGTCCTCAACAAACTCATAATAAGCATCTTCGGTCTCAGCCCCGGTTTCCTTCAGAATATAGGCATCTGCCTCATCTTCCTCAGAATCTGTGACCAGCAGATAATTCACATTATTGATCATTGTCTGTTCAATAACCATTAATTCAATATCTTCATCATCGTCTGTTGTTAATGTAATTGTTTTAGTTGACATGTTTCTACTCTCCCCCATATTACACACAAATCGCATGTTGCGTTAATCTTCCGATTCCTTCTGCTGCGCCGAAAAGCTCTGATAATCCAGATATCCCTGCAGGATAAAGGCCGCAGCCATCTTGTCAATATAAGTTTTCCGGTCTTCGCGACGTACATTGCCTTCCATCAATACTCTCTCTGATGCCACAGTACTCATTCGCTCATCCCACAAAACGACTTCAAGTCCTGTTCTGCGCTCAAGCGCTTCCTTAAAAGCCAGCGTCTTCTGAACACGTTCTCCTTCTGTGTCGTTCATATTCTTCGGATAACCAAGCACAATCTTTTCTGCTTCATATTCCCGGATCAAAGCCTCAATACGGGCGTAAGTTTTGCGGAGTTTGTTCTCATCCTTGCGAGTAATCGTCTCCAGCCCCTGAGCTGTAAAGCCAAGAGGATCACTTACTGCCACGCCAACAGTCTTTGAGCCATAATCTAACCCTATAATTCTCTGATTCATCATGTTTACTTCAGGTTCACTTCAATATAGTTCTTAAGAAGTTCTTCGAGAATTTCATCTCTTTCAACCTTCATGATCAGGTATCTTGCATTCTTGTAGCTTGTCACATATGTCGGATCTCCGGACATAATATAACCAACAATCTGGTTCACCGGATTATACCCCTTCTCTGTAAGTGCTATATAGACTGCTTCAAGAATGTCTTTGACCGCAATATCGGTCTCATTGTTCACTTTAAAATATTGTGTATTCTTGTTATCTGCCATTCAATCACATCCCTTCTGTCAGATGGCTGATTATCCAAGGTTACTACTATCTTAATATATATATTCCAAGAATTCAATCAATTCTTTTACAAAACACAAATTCTTCATTTAATTTGCTGTTAATAGTGCCTTTTATCACCATGTTTGGTACTAATCCATCCGATTCGAAGGCACATCGAATATAATTCTTGCTGTGACCGGTCATATATTTTGTCCCGTTAATCTCCGCCTCTTCTTCAATCAAAACAATCTGTTCCTGATCTTCGCAGGCTTCAATGAAATCGTTCTTCATTTTTTCACCCAGCGTGATCAGCTTTTCACTGCGCTCTGTCTGGATCTGAGGATTGATCTGGTCCGGCATGTCTGCCGCCTTCGTTCCGTGTCGCTTGGAATACTTAAATATATGCATATCCGAAAAATGTACTTTGGCAAGAAATTCTTCTGTCCGGGCAAACTCCTCTTCTGTCTCTCCCGGAAAACCAACAATCACATCCGTCGTTAAAGCAGGTCTGTCAAAATACTGTCTAAGCAGCTCGCATTTCTCAAGGTACAGATCCGTTGTATAATGTCTGTTCATCCGTTTCAGAGTAGCATCACAGCCGCTCTGGAGTGACAGGTGAAAATGCGGGCAGATCTGCGGCACTTTGCTCAACCGCTTTACAAAATTCTCTGTGATAATTCGCGGTTCCAGAGACCCGAGGCGGATTCTCTCCAAACCATCGATCCCGGATATCGCCTCGATCAGATCAATCAATGCACTGTTCTTAAAGGGACCGTAGTCTTCCTGTGTATCCGATGTATGTTCAAAGTCAAGGCCATAGGAACTGATATGGATACCCGTCAGAACGATCTCCTTATAGCCGTTAGCTGTCAGTGCCTGAACCTCCTGAAGAATATCTTCCATACTTCTGCTGCGGACGCGTCCTCTTGCATACGGGATAATGCAGTAGGAACAAAACTGATTGCATCCATCCTGGATCTTAATATAGGCACGGGTATGTTCAGATACCGTTTCAATGTGCATTGCCTCATATTCATGATCATGGGCAATATCTGCCACATAAGCATCCCTGTCTTCCGTCTGCCTGCTGTCGCGGATATACTGTTCAACAATTTGTACGACCTGACTCTTCATATTGTTGCCGATGACCAGGTCGATCATTGTATCTTCTTCTAACTGTTCCTTTGCCGCCTGTACATAACAGCCTACAGCAACGATAATGCCTTCCGGATTCTTTTTCTTTGCCCGATGCAGCATCTGTCTTGATTTTCTGTCTGCCATATTAGTTACCGTACAGGTATTGATGACATAAACAGACGCCTCCTGAGAAAATTCCTTCACTTCATATCCTTCGGCCTCAAAACTTCCCCGCATGGCATCTGTTTCATATTGATTTACCTTACATCCCAGCGTGCAGAATGCCACTGTTTTCTTCATATTCTTCCTCCGTCTGTTTCATTTTGTTGCAATTTGTAAAATACTCGCCTATTGACTTTTGTCCATTCCGAATGTAGTATAATATTGTAATATAATATTAACCAAAACTAAAGGAGGAACAGCCATGAAAACAGTTCGAGTATGCCTCGATTCCATCGATAAAGTAAAGGGATTTGTCAATGACATCAGCCGATTCAACACAGATTTTGATCTAATCTCCGGTCGTTATGTCATCGATGCCAAGTCAATTATGGGTATCTTCAGCCTTGACCTTTCCAAACCAATCGAACTCACAATCCATGAGAGTGATGAAATGGATGAAATTCTCAAGATTATTCAGCCATACATTGTAGACTAGGCCATCACATAATTCTTCGGACTGCTGATTATCAGCAGTCCTTTTTTGTTTATTCGCAGAGAATCGTCTCTCTCGTCTCAATAGCCGTCTTGAGCAGATCATCAATTACATCCACCAGATGATGTTCTGAACGTTCGATGGCACGGACATTCGGCTTCGTAACCGGATGCTTTGCCACAAATATTGTACAGCAGTCTTCGAACGGCTGAATGGATGTCTCGAAAGCGCCAATCTTCTCTGAAATCTCAACAATATCATTCTTATCAAAGCCAATCACCGGACGATAAACCGGCAGTGTGCAGACAGCATTGGTTGCCCGCAGACTCTGCATAGTCTGACTGGCCACCTGACCGATACTCTCACCGGTGATCAATCCCAAAGCGCCTTCTTCCAGTGCAATATGCTCTGCAATCTTCATCATATAACGACGCATAATGATCGTCAGCTCATCATGCGGGCATTTGTCGTAAATCGCCAGCTGGATATCTGTAAAGTTAATCACATGCAGATTGATTGGTCCGGCATAAGCGGCAACAATCTTCGCAAGGTCAATAACTTTCTGCTTCGCACGTTCACTTGTATATGGCGGTGCATGGAAATAAACCGCATCAATCTTAACACCACGTTTTGCGATCATATAACCAGCTACAGGGCTGTCAATACCGCCTGATAACAATAATGTAGCTTTTCCATTCGTTCCCACAGGCATACCGCCCGGTCCCGGAATAGAAATGGAATAAATATATGTTCTCTCACGCACTTCAATATTCAGTGCTACATCCGGATTATGGACATCCACTGTCATATCCGGGAATCTGTCCAGCAGATATTCACCCATATCTGCTCCAATCTCCATGGATTTCTTCGGATAACTCTTGTCTGCTCTTCTGGCAAAAACCTTAAAGGATAAATGCTGGTCCGGATAAGTTCTCTCCATATAATCACCGGTTACCTGACACAGATTGCTCCATTCATTGTTGTCACACAAAACAACCGGACAAATGGCAACAATACCAAATACCCTTGAAAGGGCTTTGATCACTTCATCATAATCATAGTCCGTCAGTGCCTCCACATACACGCGGCCCTGTTCCTTTGTTACCTCAAACTGACCGTCTACTTTGCGAAGTGAGAATTTGATCTGATCCATCAGGGCATATTCGAACAGATAACGATTCTTGCCCTTAATGCCGATCTCTCCATACTTGATCAAAAAAGCTTTATACACGTTTGCCTCCTCTTTTTCTTCCGCCAGGCGTATAACGTCTGAGCATCGGCAACAGCCTGCTAAGCTGTGCCATACATTCATCTATTTCTTCTTTTGTTGTATCGAATGAAAAACTAAAGCGTACAGTCGCATCCAGGTATCGTTTTTCAACACCGATCGCCTTTAATGTACCGCTGATTGCCGGATGATTGGATGAGCATGCTGACCCACTGGATACATAGATCTTCGCTTCCTCAAGGGCATGTAAAAGTACCTCCGCACGAATATCCTGAAAGCTGACACTGACCACATGGGGTGCCGCACAGTCCTCCGGATGTTCAGCTGCCGGCTGGTTTAAAGTGCCCCGGCTTCTTCCGCCATTCACAACCGTCCCTTCCAGTTTCTCTATCTCTTCTATAAAATAACTGCGTATCCCGTAAAGATAAGTCAGTTTATTTTCAAAATCTGTATATTCAATTTCTGCAGCTTTCGCCATTCCTGCTACACCGGGTACATTCTCCGTACCGGAGCGCATTCCTTTCTGATGACCGCCGCCAAGAATTAACGGCTGAAGCTTTACTTTGTCCCGTACCCATAAAAATCCGGTGCCCTTCGGGCCATGAATCTTATGACCGCTGACAGATAACATATCAATGCCAATTCTCTTCGGGTGTAAAACAACTTTCCCGAATCCCTGAATCGCATCCACGTGAAATAGTGTGGAAGGATTGCACTCTTTGATGATCGCTGCAGCATCTACAATAGGTTCAATCGTGCCGATCTCATTGTTCACACACATCATAGACACAAGAATGGTATCCGGTCTGATGGCATCTCTCAGTGCCTGAAGGTCTGCAAGACCATATGCATTCACAGGCAGCCATGTGACCTCAAAACCCATCTGTTCCAAAAACATCATTGGCTGGTATACAGATGCATGTTCCACACGAGTCGTGATCAGATGCCTGCCTGCTCTCTGATTCGCCAGTGCCCCTCCGATAATCGCCAGGTTATTGGATTCTGTTCCGCCCGAAGTAAAAATCAATTCCTTCTCTTCGACTTTCAGAATGCCGGCAAGAATCTCTCTGGCATGACGGATATAACGTTCTGCTTCAACACCCTTCATATGCAGAGAAGAAGGATTGCCGTAGTCTTCTTCCATAATTTTGTTCATCAGCTGTACAACCTCCGGATACACTCTGGTTGTCGCAGCATTATCCATATAAATTTCCATATAAACCTTAATCCTCTTCCAGTTCAAACATCAAAATGGAAAGCATTGTCAGTCCGGCTGTCTCCGTTCTCAGAATTCTGTGCCCAAGGGTAATCGGAACGGCACCTGCCCCTCTGGCTGCTTCAATCTCACTTTCTTCAAATCCGCCTTCAGGTCCTATAAATATACCGATCGAATGCTTGCCGTGAAGTGCACGCACCTGATCTCTTGCATGCTGCATACCCTCTGCCTTCTCATAAGGAATCAATGCCGCATCCAATCCATTGCACATCCTGAGTGCCTTGTCAAAATTCATACACGGTGCAACCTGAGGAATCAGGGCTCTTCCGGCCTGCTTTGCTGCACTTTCAGCAATGCTCTGCCAGCGAAGGCGCTTCTTCTCTTCCTTCTTCGCATCCAGTTTCACAACCGCCCGCTTTGTTGCAACCGGGACAATCTCATAAACACCAAGCTCCACTGCCTTCTGGATGATCAATTCCATCTTATCCGCCTTTGGCAATCCCTGAAACAGATAAATCTTTGCAGGCAGTTCCACAAAAGAATGCCAGCTGTCAATAATATCCAGACGCACTTCTTCCTTTGTCAATTCTGCAATTTTGCAGAAATAATCCATTCCCTGACCATCGCTGACCGTCACCTCTTCACCCGGTGCCATCCTCAGTACATTCCTGATATGATTGACATCTGTGCCTGTGATCACAATATTCTTATCACTAATCTGATCTGTCCCTACAAAAAATCTAGGCATTCCTGCACTCCCTCCACCTTAAACTGTTCACGTAACCTTATGGCGCTTTTGCCATTATAGCATGAAACGGACTGCATATTCAACCCCGTTTATTTTCTGGCTGTAAATGCAACCCAGTCACCGGAATGTGTCACTTCAAGGATTTCAAAGCCATTAGACAGCAGCGCTTCTCTCACAGCATCTTCCTTTGTATTGATGATGCCGGAGGAAACAAATAATGCTCCCGGCTTCATATTGTCTTTGATCACACCTGAAAGCGGTATAATGACATCTGCAAGGATATTGGCCAGCACAAGATCATACTTCTCATCGCCGCAGGTATGTCTGAAATCCGCATCAGTGATTATATCACCGGCTTTGACATCGTATTTGCTCATATCAATATGGTTGACCTTCGCATTCTCAATAGCAGCTGCAACAGCATTCGGGTCCACATCTGTTGCCATAGCCTCCCCTGCTCCCAGCATCAGGCCGATGATAGATAAGATACCGCTGCCGCAGCCCACATCAAACAGTTTCTGTCCTTTTTGGAGATACTTCTTCATCTGTGTAATGCACAGACGAGTCGTATGATGCATGCCGGTACCAAAGGCAGTACCCGGATCAAGTTCTACCACAAGGGTATCCTCTGTTGTATCCTCAGGAAGCTTCTCCCATGTCGGTTTGATAATGATCTTGTCATCAACTTTGAACGGTTTCCAGAACTTCTTCCAGTTATTCATCCAATCCACATCTGCCGTTTCGGATTTCTCAATAGATGCCTCACCGATATCTACAAAATCTGCCAGCTCCTTAACCGCTTCTGTTACTTCCTGCAGCGTTTCTGCATGATCTTTCTCCGGCTCGATATAAAATGATACGTAGGCAACACCATCGTCCTCACCCAGATCCGGCAGAATATCAATAAACATTTTCTTCTTATCTTCGTCAGAAAGCGGAATTTTATCCTCAATCTCAATTCCCTCAATACCCATTTCACCTAATGTATAGCTGATCAGATCCACCGCTTCTGTCGTTGTCTTCATACGATATTTATTCCATTTCATATTCTTTGCTCTCCTTTTTATATGCAATTATATATTTATACGATCCTATACAAGCTCTATTCTAACGCACAAAAGGGCATTTTGAAATTCCGTTTTACGGAATTCCAAAAGCCCTGTGATATTTTGTTCTGACTTAATCTTCAAAGGTCTCTTTTAATTTCTCTTCAACTTTTTCTTTGAAAGATTTTTTCTTCTTGCCTTCGCTTTCTTCCGGTTTGTATTTGCCCTTCATGGCATCATCAAACTTGCGAAGAAGTTCTTTCTGTTCATTATTCAGTTTCTCAGGCACCTGAACGACCAGTGTCACGTAATGATCACCACGCAGGTTCTTGTTTCTTCTGGAAGGGACACCCCTGCCCTTTAATCTGATACGTGTATCTGTCTGTGTACCAGGACGGATTGTCTGTGTGATCTCGCCATCCAGTGTCTGGATCTTGATATCCCCGCCAAGCGCTGCATCCGCAAACGAAATCGGAACAGTTGAGAAAATATCATAATCCTGACGCTGGAAAATAGGATGACTGTCTACCTGCAGACCGACCAATAAGTCACCTCTTGGCCCGCCGTTCTTACCCGGTTCACCAAAACCTGCGACTCTGACACTGATACCGTTATCAACACCTGCAGGAATTGTCACCTTCAAAGGCTTGCGGATCTTCTTGAAGCCCTGACCTGCACATTTCGGACACTTCTCTTTAACAACTTTACCTGAACCGCCGCATTCCGGACAAGTCTGCACATTACGTACCTGGCCGAAAAGTGACTGCTGTGTATATACAACCTGACCTGATCCATTACACTTCGGACAAGTCTGCGGCTGTGTTCCAGGCTTCGCGCCCGTTCCGTGACATGTTTCACATTCTTCTTTGTAGCCAATCTCGATGTTCTTCTCAACGCCAAAAACCGCTTCCATAAAGCTGATCCGCATGTTGATCTTCACATTGGCACCCTGCATTGGACCATTGTAAGCTCTTCTGCTTCTACTTCCGCCGCCAAAAAGATCGCCAAATATGTCACCGAATATATCGCCCATGTCTCCGCCAAAGTCAAATCCGCCAAATCCGCCGGCACCGCCGCCGCCCTGCTCAAAGGCTGCATGGCCAAACTGATCATACTGTCTTCTCTTGTCTGCATCACTTAATACAGCATATGCCTCGGAAGCTTCTTTAAATTTAGCCTCGGCTTCTTTATCTCCAGGATTGGTATCCGGATGGTATTTCTTCGCTAATTTACGATAGGCCTTCTTCAACTCGGCATCGCTTGCGTTCTTATCTACGCCAAGGACTTCATAATAATCTCTTTTCTCTGCCATCTGAGATTCTCCCTCTATGCTTGGAAATGGCGAAAAGCCAAGTGTTGCCACTTCACTTTTCGCCTTTGTGTTTATTTATTCATTCAGGACTTTCTTACAAGTCTTATCTATTATACGCTAATTTTAGACTTCTGTATAGTCACCATCAACAACATCATCATTGTTGTTCTGGTAGTTCTGCTGACCAGCATCCCCCTGAGGACCTGCCTGTGGGCCTGCACCTGCATTAGGGTTCTGAGCTTCATACATCTTTGTGAAGACAGGCTGTGCAACATTCATCAGTCTTTCCTTGCCGGCTTTCAGTTCATCGATTTCAGCATCTGTCATGGATTCGATGTTTGTCTTCTCAATAGCAGCCTTTAAGCTATCGATCTCAGCCTGAACTTTTGCTTTGTCGTCTGCGCTGATCTTGTCGCCAACTTCTTTGAGAGCGTTTTCTGTCTGGAATACCATTGCATCTGCATCGTTTCTTACATCAATGCCCTCTTTACGTTTCTTGTCCTGAGCTTCGTATTCAGCAGCTTCTTTAACAGCCTTATCAATTTCTGCATCGGACAGGTTAGAACCTGCTGTGATTGTGATATGCTGTTCTCTGCCTGTACCAAGGTCTTTGGCAGATACGTTTACGATACCGTTGGCATCAATATCGAATGTAACTTCGATCTGAGGTACACCACGTCTTGCAGGAGCGATACCATCCAACTGGAAACGTCCAAGGCTCTTGTTGTCTTTAGCGAACTGTCTTTCACCCTGTACAACGTTGATATCTACAGCAGACTGATTATCTGCAGCTGTTGAGAAGATCTGGCTCTTTCTTGTAGGGATTGTTGTATTTCTCTCGATCAGATGAGTAGCGATACCACCCATTGTCTCGATAGACAGTGTCAGAGGTGTTACATCCAGTAAGAGGATATCTCCGGCACCTGCATCACCTGCAAGCTTACCGCCCTGGATAGAAGCACCGATGGCAACACACTCATCAGGGTTCAGGGATTTGTTAGGCTCTTTGCCTGTTAACTGTCTTACTTTATCCTGTACAGCAGGGATACGTGTAGAACCACCTACAAGAAGTACCTTGCTGATTTCATTCATTTCAAGGCCTGCATCTCTTAATGCATTCTGAACAGGGATAACTGTTCTTTCAACCAGATCATGTGTTAATTCATCGAATTTAGCACGTGTCAGGTTCATATCGAAATGCTTAGGACCTTCAGCTGTTGCTGTGATGAATGGCAGGTTGATATTCGTTGTTGTTGCGCTTGAAAGCTCTTTCTTAGCTTTTTCAGCTGCTTCACGAAGTCTCTGCATAGCCATCTTATCACCTGAGAGATCTACGCCTTCTGTTCTCTTGAACTCGGAAAGCATGTACTGTGTGATCTTGTTATCAAAATCATCACCGCCAAGTCTTGTATCACCGTTTGTTGCTAATACTTCGATAACGCCATCACCGATTTCAATGATAGATACATCAAATGTACCACCACCAAGGTCGTATACCATGATCTTCTGTTCGTTTTCATTGTCAAGGCCATAAGCAAGTGCTGCTGCTGTAGGCTCGTTGATAATACGTTTTACATCAAGACCTGCGATCTTACCTGCATCCTTTGTTGCCTGTCTCTGAGCATCGTTGAAGTAAGCAGGAACTGTGATAACAGCTTCTGATACCTTTTCACCAAGATAGCTTTCTGCATCTGCTTTCAGTTTCTGAAGAATCATAGCTGAAATTTCCTGTGGGGAATATTTCTTGTCATCAATTGTTACTCTGTAGTCAGAACCCATATGTCTCTTAATAGAAGAGATTGTGTGATCTGCATTTGTAACTGCCTGACGCTTTGCAGGTTCACCGACAAGTCTTTCGCCTGTCTTTGTGAAAGCAACAACAGATGGTGTTGTTCTTGCGCCTTCTGTATTGGCGATAACTACAGGTTTACCACCCTCCATAACTGATACACATGAATTTGTTGTTCCTAAATCGATACCAATGATTTTACTCATAATAATTACCTCCTAAAATAAACTAAAAATCTATATAAATGAAACTTGTTGTCTTATTCTTATTCAGCCACCATAACCATGCTGTGTCTGAGGACTTTGTCCTTGTACTTGTAGCCCTTCTGTAGCTCCTGAATCACGATACCGGATTCATATTCATCACTTGGCTGCTGCATAACTGCATTGTGAAGCATCGGATCAAATTCCTTGCCCTGGGCCTCGATTACTGTTACGCCTTCATCCTCAAGCACCTTGGTCAGCTGCTTGTAGATCATCTCAATACCCTGCGCAAATGAAGATTCCTTATCTGCATCTGTCATAGCTCCGAGACCTCTTTCAAAATTATCAACCACCGGAAGGATCTTCAGAATGAAATCAGAAGCACCAATTTCATAATTCTGTTTCTTCTCCTTGTCAGTACGTTTTCTATAATTATCAAACTCTGCCATCTGGCGAACCAGACGGTCTTTGAGTTCTTCGATCTCTGCGTCTTTCTTATCCTTCTTATCTTTCTTGAAGAACTTTGACTTCTTCTCCGGTGTCTCTTCCGCTGATTCTTTCTCTTCAGCTTCAGGTGTTTCGGAAGTCTCTTTCTCTTCGGCTGCTGCCTCTGTCGTTTCTTCCTTCTCTTCAACCGGCTGTTCTAAATCTTTCTCTTTATTCTGATTCTCTGCCAAAGCCTGTCACCTCTTATTCTTTCTTGTCTTTCTTAAATATTGTATCCAGCTGTGTCATCACTGTCTCCAGATTATTCACAACCTTCTTATAATCCATTCGCTTCGGTCCGATAATACCTATCGTTCCCTTCACACCGTCTCCTAATTCATAAGTGGCGGTGACAACACTGCAATCTTTCATAGACTGTACAGGACTTTCACTTCCAATATAGACCTGAATACCTGTTTTCTCATCTCCTTCATTAATTAATTCGGTAAGCTGAGACTTTTCTTCTAATGTAGTAAGTAACTGGCTTGCTCTTTCTTTATCACTTAATTCAGGATATTTGAAAATGTTGGTTGCACCTGAAGTATAAATCTTCATCTGCTCCTCTGTTGCAATTGCTTCCGTTATTGCTTTCAAAACCTCGCTTACAACTGATTCAAACTCTCCTGCCTGTGATGCCAGTGTAGTCATAACTCCTAAATTAATTTCTTCAATTGATAATCCTGCAAGGACTGTATTAAGAGCTACATTTAATCTGACTACTATTTCCTGGTTAACATCCTTGCTGACTTTGACTATTTTGTTAACCACATGGTTCTTATCTGAAACTACCGTACAAAGAAGACTCTTTTCTTCCAAAACTGAAAGCTGTACGAACTTAATTCTGTTAGTCTGTGCTTTCGGTGTGGAAACCATTG